>Ga0136604_1000003_pt1 | contig 144771 bp, 145 predicted proteins | sample AntRauFillE10628_FD_104928 | JGI IMG/M metagenome (GOLD analysis project Ga0136604, IMG submission 104928) | Saline lake microbial communities from Rauer Islands, Antarctica - Metagenome Filla E10 #628 | ecosystem: Environmental > Aquatic > Non-marine Saline and Alkaline > Saline | place...
CGCTTGGCCAATATGGTTATTGATCTTTATGCCATGATCGCGCTTCTCTCTCGAACGACTCGAATATTGAATGACGAAAAACTCACTCAAGAAAATAAGGATTATATTCTTGATCTTTGCCGTATTGCTTTTGAAGAACATCGATATCACTTTATCTCTCAGTCAAAAGGAATGAGCAAAAATGCAGACAAAGTGATTGAGCGAGCATCGGCCAGAGTTTCAAAGTTCGAAGGCTATGGTATTGATATCATCGATTTATAAATGCTTTGTTTTCCTTGTTCTTATTGAATTGGTGGGGTGTGCGACCAAGACTCCACCTCCACCGGTTCTCAATGAGGAAGCAAAAGAGGAAAATAAACCACAAGTTACTCCCGAGTTCGGACCCCAAAGTGTTCAAATTCCATCTTTCAAAGATAAAACTAAGAGCTATGGGCTAGAAGGTGAACAGGGGACCCATTTTTATGCGGTGGATTTAAATCAAGATGGTTTTACAGATCTTGTTGTTTTGCCTGATCACTATAGTGTCCCTGTTTTTTATCTTTACCATCCAGAGCAAGAAAAATTTGTCAGACAACCTGCGGGAATATTTTTACCTTCGGAAGTTAGAGCGTCTTTTCTCTCTTTTTATGACTTTGATCGCGACGGTCATTTAGATCTTATGAGTGCGACTCTTAATCAAAAAACCGAGATAAATCCAAGGCCTTTAGAAATTTACAGCGGCGACTGGAACGGTCAGCACCTTATCTTTCATAAAAAAGTTAAGCGTTTTGAGTACACTGAGGACCCGGTTTCAACACTAACTTTTTTAGATTTCGATTTAGATGGTGAGCTAGATTTCTTTCAGGGGAATTGGTTTGATACGCGAAGCTCTCGCAATCCAAGGCCAATGCACGACCGCTTTTATCTTGGAAATGAAGGTTTTAACTTTGAAGAGAAAACTGAATTGCTGAATTTGGAAACCAGGTATGACGATGACTATAAAGTTTTTCTAAATTCGAGGCCTACATTTTCATCTAGTTTATGTGATGTGGATTTGAACGGTTATCCTGATATTTTAACCAGCTCGTCAGAAGGTGAAGCTGATAAATTATGGCTCAATCTTTGGAGTGAGAAGTATAATAGAAGAATATTTGACGATTACGCAAAAGAGACGGGGTACGATCAAGATATGACAGGTCGGCTTGTTCCTCGAGGTGGTGGGCACGGACTTTTTTCGGCCTGCTCTGATTATAACAATAATGGGCTTATAGATATTTTAAAGAGCGAGTTTACACATTCTTATGAAGCAGAACAAAGAGATCGTTCCAGTATCTTGACAGGAAAGAGTTTTGATTTTCCACCGCAATTTATCCGTACGCCTTACGAGTTTGAAAGGTTAGAGGAGCGCTGGACACATGCGGCCAAAAGAGGACGTTTTATAGATCTTAACTTTGATGGTTTGCTAGATATTCTTGTCGATAATTCAAGTTTTCCTCCGTACACGCGCTTAATGCTCTTTCAACAAAATCCTGACCACTCTTTTCAAGATCAGGCCAAAAGCTTAGGTCTGAACTTTATGAATCCGTCAGGTAGTATTATTCTTGATGTTAATAAAGACGGACGTCCAGATATCATCTCTGGGCAGGTCTCGATAAGAGACGTGAGGATAAAGCGACGGGTCTATGTTTTTGAAAATCAAATTCCTTATGATGGAAGACGAATTTTGAGAGTTTTTCCAAAAGGTGTCAACTCTCATCCGCAAGCGATTGGAGCGAGAGTTATTCTTAGAACTAATAAAAGGCAGCAACAGCGATTTTTAAGGACAACTTTAGGAGCAACTCCTTCTCAACATGAAGCGGGAGTCTTTTTTGGAATTGAAAAAGATGAGTCTTTAAAATCTTTAAAAGTGGTTTGGCCTTACGAGAAAAATGGCTCCCCACTTACTCTTTCTTATGATGTCTCTTCTTTAGACTTTAATAAATTTATGGAGATTGTCGTCTGTGAAGATGGTCGTCTTCATAAAAAAAGAAGGTCGAGCTGTCTTCCACGGTAGTTCTATTTAATAAGCTCAATAATTTCCTTAATATAAGATGGCATTATCTTATAATTTAAGGTTGTCATGTAGATTTCCGACTTTTCTACAGAAGGGACTTCGTAGATTTCTAGGCCATGATCTTTAGGTAGGACATGGTCAGGAACAACTGCTACTCCTATGCCTTGTTCAACAAGGTTGAGTATAGCAGTGATGGATTCTACACTAACAATAGATTTCGAATGGTTTTTTGAAATCTTGAAAATATTGTCACCTTCGCTAAAAACAATCCATCTTTCATTTTCAAGTTTATTTAGATCGACCTTCTCTTTTGATATTAAGACGAGGTGTTCATCGAAAATCTTTAGAGAGCTTACGAGGTCTGATTGTATATTTTTTGTGGTAAAGATGATATCTAGCTCGCCGGCCTCAATACCCTTGATGAGTTCGGGTTCATCTTGAACAGAGATATGAATGTCTCTTTTATAGAGCTCGTAAAACTTTGCAACAATTGGTGTGAACCAGTTTTTTAAGAGTCCGTGTAAAATGCCAATATTAAGTCGCCTGTTGTCCTCACGCTCAAATATTTCGGAAGTTCTTTCATCAAAATACTTAGCTGCCTGGTAAAGGTCTTTACCTTTATGAGTGAGAAGGACTTTTTTGCTTGAGCGTATAATGAGCTCTTCACCTAGACCCTCTTCTAGAAGTTTGATTTGTCGACTCACAGCAGACTGTGCAATTGAGAGAGTCTCGGCAGCACGTGAAAAACTCATATGCTCCGCGACTAACTTAAAGGCCTTTAAGTAGCGGTAGTCCACTATTGCTCCTGATTTTCTTCAAGGGGTGGTTTCAGCTCTGGATGCGCACGCCAGAACTTTCCATAAAAATGTCTTTGTGAGTGATTAACGACCACAAAACCCTCTGCATCTTGTGAAAAATCTTGAACAAAATCGACTGTTGCTACTTGAAGATAAAAAGCAGCAAATGGATCGATGACAAGCTTATGATCTATTCCTTCAATACTTATCTCAAAGTCCTCATCTGTTTTATCATCAAAGCCTACAGCGTATGTGAAACCATCACATTCTTTGCCATCGATTGTAATTCGAAGCTGTTTTCCCTCAAGAGTGAAGTCGTTTTCAATGATGAGCTCCCACTCCTGTACGGCCCGCTCTGAAAACAGTATGCTAGGCGTGGTGACGCCCTCGCGGTCAATTTTATTTGTTTTAAACGTCATCGTTTGACTCCCGGCCGCCCGAGATTACACGAACTCAACATAAAGGTGAAGAAATGAAACTGAATTATCTTCTCAAAATCGACGAACCAAAGACGCACTATGTCAAGGTGCGGCTTAAGGCCTCAAAACCAGAAAAGCTTGAGCGCGTTCAGCTTTTTCTTCCCTCATGGAGTCCTGGGTCATATTTGATGCGCGAGTACGCTCGCAATATTAGACATTTTGAAGCAAAGGATATGTCAGGTGCTCCTTTGCCAGTAGAAAGAAAAGAAAAAGGCGTTTACGAATTGCAGTGGGATCATCCTGAATTTCCCGTCAAAGGTGATGAATTTGAGGTTGAGTACGAAGTTTATTGTCATGAGATTTCAGTTAGGACATCTTTTGTAGATGAAACCCATGCTTTTATACATGGCCCTAGTGTTTTTATGGGAGTTTTAAATGCCCCTCATGAGGGCGTCCAACTAGAAGTGCGTTTTCCAGAGAGCTGGTCAAAGATCACAACAGGACTTAAAGATATTTCTCCTGAGCGACAGCGTTTTGTCTACGAAGCACCAAACTATGACGATTTTATTGATTGCCCCTTAGAAATTGGTTGTCATGAAACTGATGGCTTTAGAGTTAATGGTTTTGATCATGAGCTTGCATTTTATGGCCAAACATATCCTCATGACTGGCCTGTCAAAAAAGATATGCAAACGATTGTGGAAACTGTTTCAAAAATTATGGGAGAGATTCCTTACGATAAGTATACGTTCATTACTCATTTTGCCCCCAATATGTTTGGTGGGCTGGAGCATAAAAACTCGACCGCTCTACATTTTTGTTCGCAAAGATTCGCGGATCGGAAATCTTACGTCATGTGGCTTTCACTTGTGGCCCATGAGTACTTTCATACTTGGAATGTAAAGCGTATTCGTCCAATTGAACTTGGGCCGTTTGACTACCTTAATGAAGCTTATACAAAAATGCATTGGCTAACAGAAGGACTGACTAGCTTTATGGACGAACTTTTTGTCTACCGTTCTGGTCTTTGCTCTCTCGAGGAATACCTCGAAATGCAGAAGACTAATCTGCAAAGGTATTTTGCGACGCCTGGAAGGCGCTTTCACACTCTTGAAGATTCATCATTTTTGGCATGGATTAAACTCTATCGACCGGATGAAAACTCTTCGAATTCAACTGTGAGCTATTATCTAAAAGGTGGACTCGTTTTCTTCATACTCAACAAAATGTTAGTTGATGAAGGCTCCTCAATTCAAGATTTACTACATAAGCTTTGGGCGCGCTATAAATCAAATCCCAAGGTTGGAGTTGTGGCCGAAGAAGTTTATAAAATGATTGAAGAGCTGGCAGGAACAAAAGTCCGAGAGAAGTTTGAAATGATGGTGGTAACCACTGAAGAAATCGAACTTGAAGCGACATGGCGTGAAATGGGTGTTGAGCTTGAATTTGAAAAAACTTCGCCTGTTCATCTTGGGGCCCGTTTTAAGTTCGAAGCAGACCGCGCGATAGTTGAAAGTATTGAGCTGGATGGACCGGCCTACAAAAGTGGCCTGAATGCTGGAGATGAGTTACTCGCATTGAACGGATTGCGCGTCCTTAAATCTGATGTTGATCAATTTACTAAAAGTCTCTATGCAGGCAAAACATACGAGCTCATGGTCTCTCGTTCAGGTCATCTGCATACAATTGAGCTGACGGTAGGAGAGGGAGTGAAGGTCTTGAAATCACTTCAAGTCGTTGATGCGAAAAAAGCTGATAAGTATTTGAAATAATTGTCATCTTTAAGAGTGTAGGTTTTACATTAAGGCCTGTGCACCGCGATGTAAAAGCGTAAAGTACCGACACTTATGAAGAACTTATTAATTTTTTTTGCCATCTGTTTCTTGATCAATCCGTTGACTCAGGCAGATTCACAATTAAAAACAATTTATGACAATGACGACCGCGTTGAGGTTGAAGACCACCCAGATGCCCTTTTAAGGGATTATTCCGACTCTGTAGCAGCGATGGTAAGAGATTATCGTCTTCTAGATACGCCGCCTAATGAACTTCAGAGTTTTGAAAAGTTTAAGCGAGAGCAGTATTCTGTACTGGGACAGGACTTTTTCCAAGAAAATCCTAAGTATTTACAGGAAGCTTATAATAGTTATCTTTTACAAGTGGCGAGTGGTGCATCTTCATCGAGAGCGGTTGACCCTGATAAAAAGCGAGAACATTATTATTTTAATTTAAACCGTACACTCGAAAGGTACTTTAAGATGTGTCCAGGTGAACGTTTTGCTAAGCAGGCGGTACTCTCTAATTGTACAGGTTTTCTTGTCGCGCCAGACTTATTAATGACCGCCGGTCATTGCGTTGAATCTGATTTTCAATGCAAGAGGTTTCGTTGGGTTTTCGGGCATAAAAAGGGAGTTAAGAGCTTTCCCAGTGAAGATGTATATCGTTGTGAAAAGATTGTTGCTTCTGAGCTGACAGGCTCGGTTTTTTCAACAAGAGATTATGCTCTCATTAAGCTTGACCGTGTAGTCAAGGAACGTACGCCGCTTCCAGTTAGAACTCGTGGATATGTGGATAAAGATGAGCCTTTGGCCGTGATTGGTCATCCAAGTGGCTTACCTATGAAAATTGCCGATAATGCTCGAGTAACATCTCGACGTATTAATTTTTTTTATTCAAACCTAGATACCTTTAGTGGAAATTCTGGCTCACCGGTCATCAACACGAGGACAGGGCTTGTCGAAGGGATTTTGATTCAAGGGGCAAGTGATTTTGTGACAACGGTTAAAGGTTGCCAAGTCAGTCGTCTTCATAATCTAGAAAGTGGTGACGATGAAAAGGTCTTTAGGCTACCAAGAGTGGATGACCTCGAAGAGTTCGTTAACGGCGAAAAATCTTACTGAGCTAGCTCTTTAATACCATCTTCTATTAGGTTTTGAATTCTCTCCAGGTGAGTATCCTGTAATGATTTCCGTGAATCATTTTTCGTTATTTGAGTAAGGTCTTCGCCTCGTAGTACAGGTAATAATATATCGGCCGCAAAAATACGTCTCGCCTGGCGGCCTTGTGGGGTTTGGCGGACACGCTGCCAGTCAAAATCACGGCCTTCTACTACACCAAATAAACGACCAAAGGTGATTTTGGTATTCTTAAAAATTCCTCGAATCCCGGAGCTACTTTCTCTCTGCTTCTTTAACTCTGGTTGAACAAGCCCAAAAAGAAGTTGGTCGGTGAAGCTATTGTCTTGTGTGTTTTCTGTTAGAGCAAGACCTAGAGCACTTCTAGTTCTTGGGTCTTTAACAACCGTTTCCATCTCTCCCTCTTGAATGGCGTTTGTCACAAACTCTGTGACGGCTTGACCATATCGATTAGACATCACTTGGTTCATAGTCTCGGGAGAGGTGATCTTCTTGATTTGCTGTTGTAAAAGGCCTTCGCTATCTTGAAAGTCTGAAAGGGCGAGACTTAGCTCCTCTCTCATGCTTTTTGCGATATTTGCCTCGATGACGAGCTTCATGAAGGTAGAGTTGATAAACATCGTTTGTAAGTCTTTACTTGTGGCCTCTGGATTTTCTTTTTTGTATTGCTGAATCTCTTGCTGGGTGATCTCTAAGTCCCTTTGACAATCTCGAGGATCATAGTTACAAGCGACGACAGTATTTTGTCCGACGAGTTCTAATAACTTTAATATATCGCTGTTTGCGTCCTTGTTTGAAGATTCTTGACTTGAAGGAGATGGAGGCGATTTTCCCGTTAACGATAATAAAATGTCGCCCGCAGTATCGAGTGCTTGGTAATGAGAGCCTTTTTGCCCCTCGTAATTACCTCCAATAAAACTTCTTTTCACTGCTCCCGCAATGGTGTCTTTTATCTTGGACGTGCAGTCCTCGTACATATGTTGGGCCTCATCTATTCCTGCTCTAGTTTGTTTTATTCTAGAGCGGGCAGAGGTGATACAGGTATTTAGCACCATGTAGCTCATTAGTGCCGGATCGCGTTCATCAACGTCTTCTATCCCACCTTCAAAAAGATAAAAGCTTTCAATCTTTTGCATCTGTTCCCTAAGTTCCTCTTCATCATAATTACTTTTCATAAGAGTAGAGACCGACAGAATGGCCTCTCTTGGAATATCTCTTGATATTAAGCCGATTTCATCTGTAATACAGGGCTTCAGTTGTTTGTTGAAATTATCAGAATCTAAATTTTGAGGAATTAGATCTAAGCAGGACTTTAGTCTTTTTTGTGAATCTTGGACTAGTTGTGTGATTATCTGTTGATCTCCTTCTAAGTTTTTGATTGTATTGAAGCTAACGACTTCTTCGATAATGAGAAGGTGCCCTAGAGCGGTTGTTTGGTTAATGCAAAAATCGAGGTTTTCTTGTTTTTCACCATTTTGCTCTAGGCAGTTCTCAAGGTTATCTATAATTAGTGTCGCGAGTTGCTTTCTTTTTTCTTTTGTCGCCATACCCGCAAGGTAGTTGTCCACAAGGCCTGGAGCAGATTTACGAGCAAATCGAAGTGCGACCTGGGCAGGGACCGTTACTAAAATAGCATCAAGTTGATCCTGGTTTTTTGCGGCGTCAATTTGTGCGCTTAAAGCAGTTTTGCCGTAGAGAATCTCTTCGATGAACTTTTCTCTCTCTTTGACTTTTGGAATGTTGATTGTAAGCTTTTCATCAATGATTGGGGCAAGACTATAAAGAGTTGCAGTTTTTTGGGTTTGTAAGGCACAGTCTTTAGAAAGGTCTGACAAAGAAGCTGCGAGCTCATCAACTCTTTCCAGTTCTTGAATTTTACTACTAAAGCATTCCGCGGTTAGATCAGGGAGTTCTTGGATTTGAGGAGTTGATAGAATCTGATTGGCGAAATTCTTCGTCTGTGGGTTTTTGTTAATACTATGACTTATAAGATGCTCTGATGATGCCTTTGCGATAATCATTATACCTTGCTCAAGACAATTTAAGGCCTGTTTATTGGTAACACTTGCTTCACCGGCCAGGCTTTTCAAGTGCTGTTGCTTGAGCTGGTCATGGCACTGGTTCAAACTTCTTGCTACTTGATTTTTGATTTTTTCCGATTGAGAAGAATCTGTCTTGAGCGGGTTTATCTGTTCGTCAATAGCTCTAAACATCATTGGAGCTGCGACTTTTAGAGTCGTTAAGTCCTTAATCATTGATTCACAGGCCTTAGGGTCAGGGACTTCCTGGGACTCCATACAAGGATCGTAATATTCAACTAGGACTTTTTCGCTAAGCTCTTCTCTTTGTTTTTTATCAAAGTTTTCAACGACTTCTTTGGTGCTTAAAATAGTCTCTCTGACCACTTGCTTTCCCGCGGCCTTTGTTAAATCTGCGGAGCAATTTTCAAGAGTATTTTGAAAGTCTACAGTACTTAACCTGGCCAAGGTTTCATATTCTTTAGATGACTTTTGGTCTTGTTGGTGAAAAAGAACTCCGTAGTCGCAAGTCTGGGCCTCCTTGAAAGCATTTTCTTGGACTGTTTTAATGATTTGTGGATCATCTGTGAATTCGAGGAGACTATTTTCTATTTGTGCTTTGGCGGTGAAATTATAACCGGCGATTATTCCTTCGTAGACACATGCACGAATTCGATCAGAGTGTCCTGTAAACTCATTGCTTTTTTCAGGGTAGTAGTAGCTTTGAAGGCAATTCTTGAATGCCAGTTCGGATTGTTTCTTAAGTTCTATGAAATGCTGTTTAGAGTTTCGTTGTTTGAAATTCAGTTGTATTTGCCTTTCTAACTCTATCTTGGCAATGAGAGTTGGGACCGTTACTGAAAATTTGTTACTGCATACTTCGATCATCGAAGAATTCTTTGCTTTATCTAAACATGCCTGGAAATCGGTAGAGAGTTCTGTCCAAATTTGACTTAGCTCAAGCTTAGAAAGACTGGGGTTCATCTCTAAAAGCATATCGATGACAACTTGACGGGAGAGTTCTAAAGCTGTTTGGGAAATCCTTTGTATTGTTCCCATATCTTTTCTGTCGGATTGAGATGCAACTCGTTCAGCGATCTCTCGTACTTCCTCGTAGGTGAGCTGCTGTGAAATAAGCTTGTTCTCTCGGAATTGCTCAACTAAAAAGTCATCGCTAAAGGCCTCTACGATATTCAAGGAGAGTGCTTCAAACGAGCCTACAACTTCTGAGCTCCAAAGCCAACCAGAGTCAACAGTATCATCTTGCGACCTGTTGAGTTCCCATACGACGTCTTGGCATTGCGAGAGTAAGTCCTGAAAATCCTTTTTTAATTGTCCCTGCGCTTGTTGCAGTTCTATATTTTTGAAGCTTTTTCTAAGCTCTTCTAATATAGGAATAAACTGATTCGTTGCTTGAATTGTTTGTGATCCTATTTTTTCGAGACAATTGGCGTTTTGCTGGCAAAGAAGACGGAGTTTTTCCAGTTTCTCTAGTTCCTGGTAAGAGTTTGAAGTGTTGTCATGGAGAAAATAATCCGGCCATGGCTGATTGATCTTGGGCCAAAGTTTCCCTTCTCTTCCGACTTGACCTACTAGTAGCTTTTTACCGGCCTTCGATTCACATATAATATGGCCGCCATTTTTAAAAAAAATCCTATCGGATTCATTGCTAAGCTTGATTTCTGAACTCTTTGTTTTATGGACCTTGATTTTAGAAAGAGGAAGTGTCTTGTTAGGTGTTTCTACTTTGCAAAACTCAGCTCTTTCAAGTAGCCATTCTTGTCTCTGGCTTTGATTTTGAGCGAGTTCATGAGGTGTATAGGGGAGTGGTTGTGGCAGCTTTACTAATGTTTGCCCCGAGGAAAGCTTTCTTGAGTTTGTCTCTGGGGAGAGTTCATAGAGCTGTCTTGCTCCATGACAACTTAGTCGTTTATATTGTGAGTTCTGGTATTTTCGATCCCAGCAACGAGAATCGCTGATAAGAATATGCGTCTTTGAAATGATACTTGCGTGGCAAAATTCGCTCGAGGGCTCCATAGATTGGAAGCGACCTTTAGGGACTAATCCCATATTGGAAAAGCCACAAGTATTCTTTCCTTGATCGGTAAGATTGTTGAGTTGCTTTGCGCCCATATAGGCCGGCAAAGCAAATGCGTAAGCAAATAAAAATATCGTCAACGCATAGTGCGCTTTAAATTTCAGCATTTAGGCCCTTTCTTTCTCTCTCTAGGTCCATGAAACCTAGTTACTTATCGGTGTTTAAAGGAAAAGGATGAGCTGTAAGTAGCTAAAATGAGATGATTTTATTGAAGTGGTGACCCAGGCGATGAGCTTGAGTCTTCGTTGATGTCTAGTGTGTCGATAGCATTTAGAATGAAAATAGGCAGTTCGCCACGAGATTTTTCATCATTAAGGATTCTTACCATTTTTTTTAGTGCCTGCCGCTGAATATTCAAAATATCTCTGAGAGCTTGTTCGTTGACACTTTCGGATAGGTTATAAAAAAGGTTTTTTTGCTCTCCAAGTTTTGGACTGGTGTCGATGAAGTCGGCGACGGCCTTGAAATTCTGCTTGAACAGATCGTTGTGTAAATAAAACCCTTCAACTTTTGTTTTAAGGACTCGTTGATTTTCTTGCCACTTTTCATGAAGTAAATCGAGATTAATAAGATCATCACATTTTTGATCGCCAAGTTCACCGAATAACTGTCTGACTTTTGCGCGAGTGACACCATTTGAATTTGAGGCCAACTTAAAAATCAAATACCGCTTAGGGTCTTTCAGCTCACGGTTGAGAACCTCTGAAAATTCATAATTGTATTTTTCTGGTCCGATGAGGGCCCCAAAGTTTTCTCTGAGAGACTCGGCCAATGGTCCGGGATAAAGTTCAACAAGTTTAGCTATATTCGTTTCTTTGCTTAGGCTCGAAAGAATATCTACGATAGTGTTGACTGTTGGATTTGTTTTAACTTTTCCACTTACAATTCGACGTAGAGTTGGCTCGCTGACACGGCATCGCTTACTCAAAGCGTTGAGGCTCAAATTACGGTGCTCATTCAGGTGACTCTTAATGAGCTTTTGTAATTCCGAGGCAATGGGTGTTTGTTCACTAAATTGTGTCATCTTTACTTGCACTCAATCCCGATAATATTTTCGGGAATAATCTCTCCATCTAAGAGGTAGTCTTTATATTTAAGTTCTTGTCCAAAAAGTCGTTGAATGAGTCCTTGGGTATACTCTAAAGAATAAAATTCGATAGGATTGATAAAAATATTAACTTGTACCTCTCCTTCGGGATTAACAGATAAAGGGTCAGTACTCGTTTGCTCTAGCTTGCGACCATTACCACTTCCTTCTCCACCAATAAATGAGAGACCAAAGCCAATTCTACCGTTGCCACTGCCTTCACCACCACGAAATTGGAGTTCACGATCATTTAAGTGATTATTCCAAATCTGATTAAAGAACTTGTCGGAGAATTCAGGTTTCATATCTATAAGATCAACGACATCGCGGTAAATACGGTGTCCCTCAGGACCTTTCAGATAGCGTATGAATTCGGGTGAGAGTTCTATTTTTCCGTTATGACATTGAGGAGTTTTAAGGGATGTTTTAGTGAGAGACTCAAGCTGCTCCTGACTCCTGACTTTGTCGACTCTAAGGTTGGCAAACAAAGATTGACTGAAAGGGTAGCCCTGAGTCTGTGCCAATGTGATCCCTTTCTGAAAAAGAGCACTCAAGGCCAGCATTTGCTGAGGTGTAGGTTGTTTTATTGTAATCAGTTCTGGTTTTTGTCTGATCGCCGAAAATTCACATTTTGGGATGTCGTATAGACCTTGCGATACGAGTTGTTGAACTCCATCTCTTTGAGCGTAACGTCTAATCAGGTGATTTTTGATTTGGACCTTTCTGATCAAAGTGAATGTACGCCCATGATCTAAATCAAACTTGATAACTTCACGTATGGGACGTGGTCTAAATCCCAATCCGAATGTATTACGACTTTCAGGTCTGACAAAACTATTATCAATACATAACTCAGTGACTGGAACGTTTTGAAAGTTTTGGAATTGAACTTCGGGTATCGAGTGCTCACTTTCTACTAGAGTCTCACTCGCTTGGGATACCCCGAGTATGAAAGAGAGGATCAATGTGTAGGCCAACTTTTTCAACATGTTTTCCAGTACTTAGAGTTAAGGTTGGTAACTTAATACTCCTTCTTACCTTGAAAAAAAACTGGTGTATATGCGCCGTGTAAAAATGAAAAAGTCTTACTAGTTAAGAATGGCCCAAGCTGTACACAATTCGCTGGGCCCATGGCCGGCCGGCAATATCCCGCAATGACCGCTGTAGTTGTTTAGGCTGAATGAGGCGACACCCTCGATTGAAGCGTCTAGCTTGATGTCTGTTAAGACTAAGGTGCTATGTTGAAGCTTATGAAAATTAAGATAAGAGCTTACTGACTTAAAGATGGCCTCTTTTAAGCACCAAATTTCAATTGGTTGAAGACTTTGGGTTTGATCTTGTGTATTTTCGTAAAATTTTCGAATTTCAGGTTTGATTTCTCTTTTCCACAATTCAATATCAACTCCGATGGATTTATAACCGTCTTTTTGTGTACTTAAAACTGCGCAGGCCCATTTATCAGTATGAGAGCGTGAACAAGTTTGTTTTGTCTTAGAAAGCACATGATAACTCTCTTCTTTTAACTCTTGAGCAGTCGATGGCCTTATAAAGTCAGACAAAAGACGATCAGGGTCTTCGGTTTTACCGATGAGTTTAACGAGTAGGCCCATGGCGATAAAAGAAGATGTGTGAGCTGCTCTGCGGTGTTCGTGCCACTCTTTAGAACCCCAGTAGAAGTCTTTTGCTATGGGAGGAGGAACTTTGAGCCATGAAAACTCAAGGCCTAGGAATTGCTTTATAAAAGAGCTAGGCATAAATAAGGCCTCAAAAAGAGTAAGGTTTTTCCGTTGCTGATGCCGCAGGAAAGTATGACTTTTCTGCTTTGCTTTGACTATAATTAACTGAAATTTAGAATTAATAAATAACCAACATAAGGAAGCATCTATGTCGATCCGCGAGGCCAGAATTAATGCAAAAACGAAATCAATCCTCAATGAGCCCCTCAAGATTGAGCGGCCACAAGATGCCGATGGACGCTACTTAAATGTTAGCGAGTATTTTGGAGAGAACGTTTTTGATTATAAAAAAGCTGATGAAATCCCAGAGAATGTCAGGCTAGAGCTAATAGAGGTTGGGCGTGGTCTGAGAAAATTCGATAAGCTTCATGCTGAGGTTGTGGCCAAAGCCGTGACAAGATGGGCCATGGCCCGAGGTGCGACACACTTTACCCATTGGTTCCAGCCTTTGACTGGTGGGACTGCTGAAAAGCACGATGCCTTTTTAGAATTCAAAGATGGAGAAGCTATTGAAGAGCTCAAGGTTTCTCAACTTCTTCAGGGTGAGCCGGATGCTTCAAGCTTTCCTCATGGTGGAAGCCGGTCAACTTTTGAGGCCAGAGGGTATACGTCTTGGGACCTTTCTTCTCCGATGTTTTTAACTGATGGAGTTAACGGTAGAACTCTTTGTATTCCAACAGCTTTTGTTACTTACAATGGTGAAGCTCTCGATATGAAAACTCCATTGTTACGCTCGAATTCAAGAGTTGAAAAAGTCGCAAGTCGTTTTCTTCACCTTTGTGGTGAGAAAGATGTCTCGAGCGTTGGAGTTAGCGTTGGTTGTGAACAAGAGTATTTTCTTATAGATAAAACTTTTTATTACTCAAGACCAGATCTTGTGATGAGTGGACGAACAGTCTTTGGGTCTTTATCAGCTAAAAACCAACAGCTAGATGATCACTACTTCGGTGCTATTGATGATCGTGTTATGGCCTTCATGCAAGACCTTGACCTCACTCTTTATCGCTTGGGGATCGCCGCCAAAACTCGCCATAATGAAGTTGCTCCAGGACAGTTTGAGATTGCGCCGATTTTTTCTGATGCCAATGTTGCTTCCGATCAAAACCAATTGATGATGGTGACCTTAACTGATGTTGCGAGCAAGCACGGTTTTGAGGTCCTCCTTCATGAGAAACCTTTTGCAGGAATGAATGGTAGTGGTAAACATGTGAATTGGTCGATGTGTTCTGACACTGGTATCAACTTACTTGAGCCCGGCCATGAACCACACCAGAACCAAAGATTTTTGGCCGTGATTGCTATGATTTGTGAAGCAATTAATCGTCACGGCGATGCCTTGAGAATGTCAATTGCAAGTGCGGGTAATGACCACAGGTTAGGCGCCAATGAAGCTCCTCCTAGTATTATTTCTGTCTTTTTGGGAGACACGCTTGATCGCATTTACCGTGCAATTTTGGGTGGAAAAAGTTTTACACCAGACGAATCAAACGTGCTCAATCTTGGAGCTTCCCAGCTAGCGGAACTTCTAAAAGATAATACTGATAGAAACAGAACATCTCCTTTTGCTTTTACTGGAAATAAGTTTGAGTTCCGAGCGGTAGGCTCTCGTGCAGCCGTTGGTTTTCCTATTAGTATTTTGAATGCGGCAGTCACGGAGGTGATGAACGAGTCAAATGATATTCTTGAAAAAGAACTAGACAGTGGAAAACCATTGAATGAGGCCCTTTTAAACCTCTCCAAAAAATGGATGACATCGAGTATTAATGTTGTTTTTAACGGTGACGGCTATAGTGAAGAGTGGGTAAAAGAAGCCGAAAGAAGAGGTCTTCCAAACTTGACCAATACAGCAAGGGCGCTAGAGGTCCTCAAGAACAAGAAAAAAGTTGAGTTCTTGACCAACCAAAAGATCTATTTGGAAGCAGAACTTGTCACTCGCTACAACGTACTTTATGAGCGTTATGTGAAGTTACGTGAAATTGAATTTAGATCTTTGATTAGTATGGTTCATCAAAATATTTTACCAGCGGCATTTGAATACAAAAAAATGCTTGGTGATATTATTCTCAAAGATAAGCAGATGGGCTTAGATAATCGTGTCGAGACAGAAATATACAAAAAACTCTCTTCAGTGACAAAGTGGCTTTACGAGACTTCGAATGATCTTGGCAGTGCACTAGATGCTTGCGAGGAACAAGAGGACCCAGCCCTTACGATGGCCGAAGATATTTTTCCTATGTCCGAACGTGTTGCCGAAAGCTGTAATCAGCTAGAAGAGATGGTCCCGAATGATATGTGGGGTCTTCCAAAATATTACGATATGTTATTTCTTAGATAGTGACATCTTTTGTTCATTAAGCAGGTAATCGCCAAAGAATGGCGGTTGCCTAGCTTCATGAGCGTCAATCAGAGAGTTCATCTCTGTAGGCCAAAATACCGATGTTTCTAGGAGAGATTGATTCTTCGAAAAACTGTACCAGTTCAACTTTCTGGCAATCTTCCTGCGAGATAAAAAGAGCGCGGTCAAGTAAAAGAGCTAGCTCTAGTAATCGGCCAAAAGACCATCTTAATATATCCGCACAAAAAAGTTCTTCAAGTTCTTGTCGAGTTTTAAAAGAATAATAAAATTCTTCAAGCTGCTTTTTAATAGTTGAATCCCACGGCAAATCGATATAGTTAAATTTTAGCTGGGCATATTCAGAAAAGCTTCCGAGATAGTTTCTCCCCCGAGCACTTCCCACACTTTGATAGTTTGAATCCGGAAAATTGCGTAGAAGAAAAAGGTGAAGGGCATAGCGGTAAGATTTGACTCTCTCTTGTAGGCAGAATTCGGGGTAGCTTAGCTGTGAGTGCGCTCTTGCCGCTAGATTGAGAGCGTGAATACTCCATTCAATAGGATGATCGCTGGCAACGTTTGAGAGGTTCAGGTCTTTATCATTTTTAATCTTGCCATAGCAGCAGCCAAAATTTAGTAAGCCTTTTGTTTCAAACTTTTTGTGAGTTTGTAGGTGACGAACGGCCAGAGGTCCACATGTATGTAGGCCTAAGCTGAACGAGTCTTTTTCAAACAATAAGTGCAATTGTTTTTTATCTAATGTCTCAAGTCCTTGGAAATCGAGTTGCTTTAAATGAACTTGAGCTGCATCTTTTGGCATGGGGTATTTCTTGAGCCTTTTGATACCTAGCTCAATAAACTTAGCTTCTCTATCTATCGAAGTAATAGGCCATTTAAAGTAGTAGGCCATTACACGGGCAAAATGCCCCTGCCCGCCACCTATATCAATTAGCTTCGTTGGACCGAGTGATTCACGGATTCCACCGAGAACTTGTGCCAATATTGAGATTTCGTGCTGCTTTTTGTGCCGAACTTTTTTAAAGGCCCAGGAAGGAAGTTTCTGGTTCTCCTGTTTTTGATGTATGGGGAGTTCGCTTAGCTGCTTAGAAAGCCTCTGATGCTGTTTAAGTTTATCTGAAAAAGTAAGCGTCGTAGACATCTCTTTTTGGGCCAAGAATCTCCATTTGTCATAATGTGAGAGCTGGGAAATCTCATGAGTCATCTGCTGGAACTTGATAGGCCATTTTAAGGGAGAACTCTCTAGCACCTCTCGTTGCCAAACTGCTTGAGTTTGGGAGAGATAGTCCTGGATGTGGGAATAGCGTTTTTTGATGTCCATGATGAAGTCGTGGTATATCATATAAAGATGAAAGGAAAAAAGGTCATTGTTTGGGGACTTGGACGCTCAGGTGAAGCGGCGGCCATATTTTGTCTTAATGCTGGCGCTCAAGTGCTACTTGTTGAGCGAGATGGACGTGAGAAGATTGAATTACTTCTTCAGACAAACCTTAAAGGGGCAGAGTTTTGTGAACAAAAAGATCTGGACCCTAAGCTCCATGTCGATGAAATCATTATAAGCCCCGGGATTTCTCGTCAAATACCAGAACTTAGACCCTTTATTCAGCGAAATATTTCAGTTGTGAATGAAATTGAGTTGGCCCATCGGCGATGGCGCGAAGAGTCTAGAGGGCCAATTGTGGCCATTACGGGCTCAAATGGAAAAACGACTACAGTGCACATGGTTCATCAGCTGCTCGAGGCCCATGGGAAAAAAGTCTTTCTGGGGGGCAACGTAGGTATACCTTTTTGTGAGTTCTTTAATAAAGGTCTTGATGCAGAATGTGCAGTGTTGGAGCTTTCAAGTTTTCAACTAGAGTCTTTATTTGAATTCCATTCCGAAGTTCGTGTGATCCTCAATTTAAGTTTCACACATGGCGAGAGATACAAGGACCTAGAAGGTTATGGCTTGGCCAAACTGAGATTAAGTCATAACCCAAAAAAGAATGACCTTTTTATCGTGGGGGAGTTTGAAGAGAATGCTTTGGAAGTAGAACGTGCCTCAATTAAAAAAGAGTTTCAATTCCTTAATATTCCGACCTCTCAAGATATTCATCAACAGCTAAACAGTGAGTTAGATCTAGAAAAGTTCAGGCCAGTTGGTGAACATAACCTTTCCAATCTTTGGGTTGCGATTAAAGTTTGTGAGTCTTTATTCGAATTGAAGACAGAAGTCGTTCAACTCTTTGTTGAAAACTTTCAAGGTCCAGAACATAGGCTCGAGGTCATTTTAAAAACTGATTCACGTTGGATTTTAAACGATTCGAAAAGTACTAACTGGACTTCAACCTTAGTGGCATTACGTGCTTGTCGATTCGCTCCGAGACCTTTGGCCCTTGTTTTAGGAGGACAAAAACGAGGAGAGAATGATTCGATCTTACCTTATTTCTCAGCGATCTCTCAGTATGTCGACGAGATTATTTTAATAGGTGAGAGTGGACAATCGATCTTTCATGAACTCAAAGCTTTAAATTACTCTCAATTAAAATATTCATATTTTTCGAATCTCTCTGAGATGGCGGAAAACTGTTTAACTAAAAAAGAAAACTTAGGGTTTATTTTTTCACCGGCATTTCCGTCCTTTGATCAGTATAAAAATTACGAGCAAAGAGGGGCCGACTTTAAGGCCATTATAAAAGACTTTATTGTTGATTAGTTTGATTTTCTCGTTTGATCTTGAGCTACTGAGCGTTGTTGTTTTTGCGAACGCATATCATCAATAAAAGTAATCTTTAGTAAAAAAATCACTAGTACTGCAAAGGCCATTTTATTTAAAAAACTAGACATAAATTCCATTTTTTTAAGGTTTCAGGAACTTATCGTCAAAAAATAGCTAAAGTTGACTAAACAATAGTATATTTTTACTTTTTGACTTATTCGTTTTTAACGAGCGGCCAAAATTTAGTCTTCGTGTTCCAAATCAAAACAAGTGAAAGACCGACTAGTAGGAGTAGTGGAGATTGCTGAGTCCTTTTTGAGGGGCCTCTTGGTGTCTGTGGATTTAGCGCCAATGTTCCACACGCTGAAGAGGAAAATGAGTCGGGGTATAGAAAACTAATGCCATCAATATCGTCTTGTCCTAGAGATCTTCTTTTAGGAATTGTCGAAAAAAACATTAATGAATCTCGAACGGGGCTGTGTCCTAGTCCTATAGCATGCCCGATCTCGTGGGCCAATACTGCAACCTGGTCGTCTCTATCCCTTTCTCCGAAACGGCTATCAGATCGATCATTGATGAGTATGAGAGAACCTACGAGCCTTCGACCTTGGATATTATTTGTTAGGCTCACACCTAAAATCTGAGGACTGCTGAAAATACTCGAGTTTTCATTGCAGACGACAACAATTCCAGAGTCCACTATGAGGTCTGGGTTGGGTTCACACCCAGAAGTACCTTGGCAAGGACTATCAGTTCTAAACTCTGGTTCAGTATCAATAGGTGCACCTATATCCATGTAGAGCGAACTTGTGGGAGCTTTGTTCCAGTACTGGTCAACTGCTTGCCTTAAAAGGTCTTCGAGCTCAGCATTGCTAACCCCCGCATTGACACAGGTTTCGTTTGAAACTCTTATTGTGACCTTTTCTTCTTCAAAAGCAGCCGCTACTGAGTTGTTAAAGGTGAAAGCTTTAAGTTCTAGGGCAAAAATAAGTGAGAAAAAACTCAGAAATAGATAGGAGGACTTCATTTTTCGTCCTCCCCAAATGAATAGTGAAAAGAGAGAGAGGCGGAGAGGGTCCTCGAAATAGACTCGGTTAAATTGAAGAAAATTAGGTCTGTACCAACAGAGAAGTTTGGCCGAAACTCCCAGCGACCACCCACTGACCAGATGAGGTTCATTGAGGTACTACCTTCTTGGGGCAAAAAAAATGAGGTACTGGGGTTCGTCCCATTTTCAAGTTCTGCCGTCCCTCCGTCAGAAGAGAGTCTTGTCATAAAGAGGCCTGGACCAAAATGTGTTTGAAGTTCGGGGAGCCAAGAGTAACGTAATGGAGAGTTGATAAAGTATTGCCAACGTTTAATGTCTTCGTCTCTTCCGGAGTGAGGTAGGCCAAGGCCAAAGCTGGGATTCCAACTGAGTTTCTCGTGAACAAACTCAAGTTGCCAGTTGGCCTCAAGACTTAAGAATAAATCGGGGTCAATGCCATTTTTAGTACCTTGATCATCTACTTGTATATCATCTATATGGAGCGCTAAAAGATGTGCTCCCACTTTCCAGTCCTGAGGATTCAAGTTATAGCCGAGCGCAAAGGTCGGGCACAGGGAAAAGATTAAAAAAAGTATAGCTTTAGTGTTTTTCATTACGGCATTGTGGCCTTTTTTCACTCGATCCGACAAGTTTTTGAGCTTATCTTTTACTTTGATTTGCGTTACGATAACGGGGATTATGAATTAGTATCCCATTTCATCAAGGTGAAAATATGTTCGAAAAATTTGAAGTTCCTAATGATTTAAGACCCTCTGACCCGCGCTTTGGAAGTGGCCCATCTCTTGTTCCAGTTGAGTTTGTAGAGGCTTTAGCAAAGACCGGGACGGAGTACTTAGGAACAAGCCATCGCAAGCCTGCTGTTAAGAACGTGGTTAAAGAAATGCAAGAGGGGATTCGCCAATATTTTAATATTCCTCAGGATTATGAGGTTGTTATTGGAAACGGAGGGGCGACTTTCCTTTTTGATTCTATTGCTCTTGGACTCGTTCAAAAAAAGATCACTCACTTTACATGCGGCGAATTTTCTCAAAAATGGTTTAAATCATCGAAAAAAGTTCCATGGATACAATCTCAGGAAGAAGCAGTTCCTTTTGGAGAAGGAATTAATGGAAAGAACGATGATGACTCCGACGTCATTGCAGTCACTCTTAACGAAACCTCTACAGGTGTTATTTTGACAGAGTTGCCAAAAGTTGATGAAAAGACTTTATTGACCGTCGATGCAACGAGTGGCGGTGGTCAAGTTCCTTGTGATGTTTCACAGACAGATGTTTATTTTTTCTCACCTCAAAAAGTGTTCGCATCAGAAGGTGGTTTTTATGTTGCGATAATGTCCCCGAAGGCCATTACGAGAGCTCGTGAGATTGCCTCAGATGAAAATCGTTATGTTCCAGAGATTATGAATTGGAATTTAGCTATAGATAATTCATCTAAAAATCAGACTTACAATACACCTGCCCTTTCAACAATTTTCTTTCTCAACGAACAGGTCAAGCGAATGAATCAGTTTGGGGGCTATGAAAAAGTAAAGGCCTATGCTGAAGAAAAAGCGAGTCATGTTTACAGCTGGGCAGAAGAGAAACCCTATCTCTCTCCTTTTGTTCAACAAAAAGAGTTTCGTTCAAATGCAGTGGCAACGATTGATGTTGATGAAAAAATTGATGTTTCAGCACTGATATCGTGCTTAGAAAAATCAGGTGCTGTGTACGGAATTGATGCCTACAGAAAACTAGGACGCAATCAGTTTAGGATTGCACTTTTTCACAATATTATACTTGAAGACGTCAAAAAGCTCACAGGCTTGTTGTCCAAGGCAATTGAAGCAGAGCTTTAGCTATTTAGGTAGCCATCGAGAAATTCTCTTTTAAATTCACGGAAGCGGTCTTGTAAGATCGCTTCCCGTGCTCTTTTTGCCAAGTCGTTGTAAAAAGCAATATTGTGCTCGGTTGCGAGAATGGCGCCTAAAATTTCATTCGAGTCAAAAAGATGTTTTATATACGCCCTTGTGAAGTTCCGGTTGGCGTAAGAGTCGAGGTTGGGCTCAATAGGAAAGAAGTCTCTACGGTAATTTCTATGTTTTATTCGAATTTTTCCACGGTTTGTGAAAAGAGTTCCACCGCGGGCAAACTTAGTTGGGATAATACAGTCACTCATATCGATCCCATTCTCCCAAATCATTAAAAGATCTTCAGGATTACCGACTCCCATAACATAGCGAGGTTTGTCTGAAGGAAGAAGAGGGGCCGTACTCCCAACCATTTCTTCCATCAACTCCGGTCCTTCTCCAACGGAAACTCCTCCAATCGCAATTCCAGGTAAATCCCGGGAGACTATTTCCTCGACGCATTTTTTTCTCAGATCGGGGTAAGTTGAGCCTTGAACGATACCAAAAAGGGCCTGTAAAGGGTTATCCCAAGTTTCAATACAACGATCAAGCCATCGGTGGGTTCGATCGATTGATTGCTCTGTATATTTTCGAGTGGCGGGGTAGGGAATACACTCATCAAAGGCCATCATAATATCAGAGCCGATCGACTGCTGTGTCTGAATAGAGACCTCTGGAGAGAGCATTATCTTTTTACCTTTATGATCAGTGAATTCTGCTCCTTCTTCTTTAATACTCTTTTTTTGTAGGCTAAAAACTTGGAAGCCTCCAGAGTCCGTGAGAATAGGGCGATCCCAGTTCATAAATTTATGAAGTCCACCTGCTTTCTCAATGAGTTTAGGCCCTGGTGAAAGATGTAGATGATAGGTGTTGGAAAGGATAATTTTGATATCCAAGTCTACTAACATTGAAGGCTGAAGAGCTTTTACAGCACCATGAGTCCCTACAGGCATAAATATTGGAGTCGGGATAGTTCCATGAGGAGTGACTATCTCTCCAGCTCGCGCTCCTGTGTATTTATCCTCATGTATAAGCCTAAAAGAGAAGTGCTCACGGACTTGATCTTGGATTCGTGACATGATTCATTAACCTCTGGTCTCTGGGTATTTGATTAGATGTCATCGCCTTTATTTTGCGCATTGTCAATGGGACGTGTCTCTTGTTTCATAAAGAAGCTCGACTCACCGTTCAAGTAGGCCAGATTGAGTCTTTGAAGTTTTTCATAGAATTTCTGAGTTTCAGAGGAGAGGTTTTGCTCATCATGAAGTTTATTGAGCAGGATACTTATTTGGTCTTCGTATTTGTCGCGGTAAAGGTTTGTCGCGCCCCCTAGGAGTTCGCCTGTAAAATGAAAAAGTGAATCATAAAGATTCTCTAGTTCCTCAGAAGATAAAGAAGAATTTACACTAAACTCTAAAATTTGATCAGATATTCTATGAGACGTTTCCATCAGAGCTTCTTCGTTCTTGAGAGATGGGCCTGGTAGAATAGGAAGAATTTGGATGAGCTCCCTTTCTACCAATTCAAGAGTTTTATCTTTTTCAAGAATAGGTATTGTAATAACGATGCTTTTAAAAGGCACGACATCGAGAAAAATGATCTGAACTTCGAGATGCTCTTTTGTTGTATTCTCTAACCAAAGGATATCTCTTTGTAAGAAGTTTATCCACTTAAATACCGTCTTATCACTAAAGGAGAAAGATTTTTTTAAATTCTCGGAGATTTTATTAAGCGCACCCAAATCCAGACCGTAAGTTTTAAGAAGGCGAAAAGTTGTTTGGAAGCCTTGTTCAACAGGAGTGAGTGAATCTTTAAAGAGTTGCTCGAGATCTTGTCTTTGGGTAAAAGAAAGGCTTCCCGGAATGAATGCGGATTCAATCCGCTGATAGAGCTCAGGGTTGAGGATAGAGAAAGCATAATTATTATCTAAAAAACCTTTGAGCCAGTTTTCAAGTGAATAACTTGGGCCAAGGTTAAGTTTGAGAGGTTTTTGATCAAGACCTCTATAAAACAACAAAATACCAGGCTTATTTAATTCCTTTAGATCTGGAAGAGATTGTCTTTCTTCTAATGCATCTATAGGAAAGCGTAGGTTTAATGAGTTGAATGTGAATCGTTGTTTAACTCTAGCAGGTTGCGTTTGTAAAAAATCAATTGAAATAGGTTTTCGTTGAGAGGCAAACGATGAAATCAAAAAAGCCAAAATAATTGGTGGAAAAAGAAGAACAGAGGATAAGATACCAGGCCAAGAGGAGGGTCTATAGAGAGCGCTTCTCGTGAGCCATTCCTTGAATGAACGTTTTTTGATCAATATAGGCAAATCAAAGAGAAGAAGAGGTCCAGTGAGGATAAAAATCAAGCTTCTCAAAAGGGCCTTGACTCTTTTAGTGATGAAGCCACTGTCTTCGTTAATGCCCATAAAGACATAACCGAGACTTCTACCAAATAAAAAACCAATAAAAATTTGTAAAAAAGCAAAAAGCGTTAATGCCAAAAAACCTTGTGCTTGAAGAAAAGTCATTAACTCAGTAAGAACCTGAAATTGAGGCCGTTGTGTGGTGACTTTGCCAACCTCTTCAACAAGCTTTTGCCATTGGTTTAAGACTTCAGGCTTTTGTGTGAGAGGTGATGCCAAGAGTACGCAAACCGTCATTTCTAAAGTGAAGGCGAAAAATCGAGGAACAAAGCCAGGCCACCCTAGAGTTATCTTCGCACTGCTTTTATAAGAACGTTTGCTGGAATCTTTTTGAGTGAAGATATCTGGGGAGCCTACTTTGACCGGTCCTTTCCTTAAACGCTTTAAATTCAGTGCTGACTTAAGTTTTTGAGTGAATTCAATTAGTCGAGTAGAGCTTTTTTCAGAGAGCTGCATTTTGCTCTCTTCATTCTCTTCATTCTCTTTATTTCTTTGAGGTTTGGGCTTCGTTTGTGGTTGATCAACTTCTCCTGATTCCTCTTTTGCCCGTCTCAAGACTTGAGAAACATTTATAGAGGATGGCTCAGGGAGTTCATCTTCTTTTTCTTGTTCCTCTGTGTTCAAGAGCTCCGCTGTTGAATTAAATAAAGGATGAGAAGAGTCGTTGTTATTGTCTTCGCTAGGGTCTATGTCGTTAGGGATATCTACAACTGGTGATTGCGCTTCATCATCATTTAGGCCAACTTCATGAATGACGATTTCAAGTTCTCCAAAGGTTAAAACATCTTCGTCGTCAAGGATATACATCTTGCCGCGCTCAAGGTTTTGTTTTTTTATTTTAAGCGGGGGTGTTTGCCCACTTAAATTCATGACTGTGAGTACTCCCTGGTTAACTCTGAAACGACAAAGCTTTAAAGGCAGGTCACAATCTTCAATACGCAGATCTGCTTTCTCTGAACTTCCCAATATTGTTGGTCCAGCGATATCAATTATTTCTGGCGCTGAGTTGGGAAGGTGTATTTCTAGTTGGTATGGCATAAATAGATTTTGAGGCAGTTAGTCGAGGATGGCAAGTAAGAATACTCAAGCAAAACGGTAGGAACAGAGCAGATTTTTCACAATTGCCTTTTTATCTGCATGACCTAGAATTTACCTTATCAATTATCACTTGATTTGAACTTTAACTTGGATGGACTCATGAAGAAACTGGCCCTTGGCTTAATACTCTTTGGTTATGCTGTGCAATCGGCGTACGCCTACAATGTTACTGACCGCTACAAATTACTCGAGGATCGTTTTAAAACTCAAGATATGATGAATGAAGTCGGTCACGACTTTTTTCTCGATATACGACTTGGAGTTAATAAAAACTTATTTGATTTCGTAGATGATGTAGGGGAAGCTGCTGATAATACAGATGCTCAGACTAACGACTTCGCCGCAATCGAGACTTTCCTTCGAGAGTACGAGAAAACAGAGCAGACAGTAAATGCTCGAGTGGCCTTGGGTTTTCCTCTTCCCAGTTTTTCAGCTTTTAACGTCAACTTTAAGCCTAATTTTCGCGCCAGTTGGAATCTAGGTCTTAATATGGGAATTTTTAAAGAGTCTTTGAATGTCAGCAACGTCCTTGATCTTATTGATGTTCAGTTGCCTTCACAGATTGAGACAGAAATTCGTAATCGAATTAGTTCGCAGCCTTACGCTAACCTTGCTGGTAGGGATATTGTTCAAGACGTTTGCGATAACTCAAGTATCCCTCAAAATCAGTGTGACCCTTATGTTGGAGATTATTTTTATCCCTCAGATATTGATGTTCCAAACGTTTTTATGCTGGCAAAACAAGATGTAAAAGCCGGATTCTTCACGAGCTATACCTATGGAGAAGACTTTTTTGGCCACTTTAATATATACGGTATGCATCGAACGGATCTTTTCGCCCGTTTATCACAAGATGACCTTTCAAGGGATGACGATATTATTGACCTTGGTGAAGAGCTCAACTCCGAAGTCTACCTCACAGCCGATTGGCACCTAGGATGGAAGAAAGACCGTTATAGCATTACCGGTGGGATTGAGGAGATTAAAATTGCTACTCTACAAGAGCGAGATGAGCTATCTAAGAAACAAACATATGGGAATGACCCGCTTTTTCGTTTACACGGCCAAGCTGAGTATAATATCTCAAAGCTTAAATTGACTCCTTTTGCGGGGGTTCATAAAAGAAGCGGTTATGGAGTAGGTGATGGCATTTACGCCGGGGCCGATGTTGTGGCTCATCTTTGGGCCGAACGTTTGGCCCTGCGCCTCAGAGGTCAAATTGACAAGGAGCATCTAACTATTTCTCCTATGGCGAAGCTTTGGTTCATGTATTTGGATTATACACTCAAGCAGCCTCTTTCTTCTGAAGTTGATGGAATTGAGGTTTCGGCCTTACATTCTGTGAATTTTAGAATGTTCTTTTAACTCCTCGTATCAAGAAAATTATGGTAGTAAGTTTTAAATACTTGCTACCATTTAGATTGAGGAGTCCGTCTTGCCCGATAAACCTTTGGCCGAGCTCTATTCACGCCCTGAAATTAAAAGCTATCTTGAAGAAAAACAGCTTAAAAAAGCAACGCCTGTTCAAGCTAAAGTGGCGCCTGCCTTCCGTGAACATAACCTCAATGTTATGGCGCCAACTGGTAGTGGTAAAACTTTAAGTTTTGCGCTGCCCTTGATGGAGACCCTTAAGGATTTGGAAGATCAGCGAGGTGCAACTGTTCAGATCTGTGCACCCCGTGCGATTGTACTAACGCCAACGCGCGAGCTTGGGCGACAAGTCTATCAAGTTATAAAAGGAATTGCTCATCAGGCAAAATGTCGAGTTAGATTTTTAGCTCAAGGAGAAGGTGTAAAGAAAGAGGCCCAGCTGGTTAAGGAAACTTTTGACCTCCTTGTTTGTTCGCCGGGTCGATTGGCCATGATGCTTAAAAAGGGGAGCTTTTCACTTGAGCAACTCGAGTACATGATCTTGGATGAAGCGGATCAGATTCTAGATATGGGTTTTGAGAAAGACCTTAAATCAATTTATTCTTATTTCCCTGAAGAGAGGAAAACAAAAGTTCATCTTTTTACAGCGACACATCCAGTTGATTATCTCGAGCGTATTAAATCCGTTTTTCAAGAGCGACAGTTTCAAGTCATGCAACTTGATCAAGTCCACGAACTTTCACCTAAGGTCGAAACATACAATATCTATCTAGGCCCAAAAGAAAAAAACGCCATGCTTGAGACCTTTATCGAAAAGGAAGCTAAAGGTTCGGGAATTGTTTTTATCAACGACAAAAATGTTGCTAAAGAAGTCGAAAAAGAAATTCGCGAAAAATTGCCTAAAAAGACTTTTCATTTGCTTCATGGAGAAATGACTCCTCAGGAAAGACGACGTTCACATGAAGCTTTTACTAAAAAGGGCGGGATACTTTTGGCCACAGATATAGCGGCCCGAGGAATTGATTTGCCCGAATTAGCCTGGGTTTTAAATTACGACCTTCCTAGAGAGCCTGTTTACTATATTCACCGCTCTGGTCGAGTCGGCAGATTAGGTAAAGTTGGCCATGTCTATAACTTTGTGACGAGTTCTGATGTTCAGTTAATCGATAAAATTAATCAAGCTATTCAAAGTCAGTCTGCTTTAAAGCTTGGTCGTTTAAAGGCTCCTGGGCAATCAAAGCCTGCAAAATCAAAGAAATTATCTGGAAAGGCCCCTAAAAAATCGAATCAAAACTCTTCCAAAAAAGGAAAGCGTAAGTAGACTGTAAATATGAAGGTTTGGGTAATATTAATTTTCGGTCTTTTATTTTTCTCTTGCACAAAAGAAGAGCGCTATACAACGACTGAAATGTGGAATATGGCCACCGCAGTGGAGCCAAACATTCAATTGGTTCCAATTCCTAATCATGAGAGCGATCGCCGAATTTTATGTGAAAATTATGGACCAGGTTGTATCAAAGGCTCAGGAAGACGGCTTCTTGTAAGAAGGGTTGAGCTTATAGCGGTAGAATTTGAGACGACCAAGCAAGCACGTGCACAGGCTAAAGAGATTCACCAATGGCACGCAAAAAACTGGTTATTTGACGATGTGACCAACGAGCCCGTATTGGAAAGCTATGTTAAAGAGGCCTTTGATGCGCAAAATCCTAATCAGGAACTTGAGAAAAGAGACTAGGCGTCTTAAGAAACCTTTGTTCAAACAATTTAATTTTAGTGTGCCACTCTTTTATGAATTCCTGATAATCTGGATACTTAGTCGTCTTTTGCTCAAGAATTTCTTCGAAAAGTTTAACCCATCTTCCTAATTCACCTTTTCTGATCTGAAGCTTTTTGTGAACTCCAATGAGATCAACTGCCTGCACTCCACCTTGAGGCCTTAGACCTAGAAGCTGGAGCTCCCAAAACTCATTAATTCTAGGCAGGTGGTGCCTAAAAGCCTCAAGTGGGGGACGTAGAGGATTAATGGACTCATAGGCCTGAATTTTTCTAAATTGATGCCCAATCAGAAAATCTGAAGTCGCTAGAGCGTAGAATTCTTCTACGGTTTCGTGGATAATTCTTTGTTTTTGTTCTTGAGTGTTTTTGTCAGTCATAAAAGTGATGAAAATGTTTTGTATAGGTATAAAATAGTCAGGCTTTTAACCGATAAGCTCAGTATAACATTTAACATACGAGCTTAATATGAAAACTCTCATTCCTCTTCTAGTCCTATTGGTCATACCCTTCTTGTCGCTGGAAGCAGCTCTGGAGCGTCGAGTAACCAGTTTAAATATGGATGAGTGTTGGGTTGGTGATCTAAAAGAAAATTCATCTTTAAAGATCGCTCATTTTGGCTCAGGTGAAGCATTACAAATGAGTGGATACGATTTTAACAATCTTTTAGCTCAAGCTTTATCTGAGATGAGAGTTCATGGACTCAATGAAGCTCAGGCGACACTTGAAACCTTATTGCATTGCTCAACATATGGGGCCTCTGTGGTCTTGAACATAAAAACACCTCAAAGTAGGGTTTGTGTGTGGGCCTCTTTTAAAAAAGGTGCTTTGGAGTGGGATAGATATGGTGTAGAGCCCATGGCCCATCATGGTCATTGCACAGGCGCGATTCCAGGGGATTTAATCTTAAGTGTTTCTGATAATACAGATGAAGAGAGCTTAAAGTCCGAGCTTATTCAGTTAGGTCTTTGGGATTCTCAAACAGACTTGCGCTACGTGACCCAAGGAGTCTACGCTGTTTCATTATCTCAAGAGTTTTGGTTTAAAGAGGAAAAGATAATACAGATGATCGAAAAAGAAAGCCGCTCCCTTAATATTAGAGCGGCTGAACTAAATTACTACCCACATAGTATTGGGGAGTTTTTGAAGGTCGAGGAGCTCTCAGGAGAGCTTTAGCGACCTGACATTTCCTGAAGTGTTTTACCCAGTGATTTTGATTTCTTTTTATAGAAGTTACTCTTTTCACCCATTTCTGCTTCTTCTTTGCAGCTGATACAAAGTTCTGCTGTTGGGCGGGCCGCAAGCCTTTCAAATGAGATGGCGTCATCACATTCTTCACAAATTCCGAGAGTGCCGTCGGCAACTTTAGACAAGCTCTTGTTAAGTTTTTTTAGATAAAAATTGTTACGGTTTCTGTAACGAAGATCATCAGCCACTTGAATATTAATACTTGCTTCATCAACCGGATCCATCAGCTCGTTCTTATCGAGATGGCCTTGTTCGGGGTTTTTGAAATTATCGGTATTAAGGATGCGTTCTTTGTCGGCGAGAAGCTTGTCTTTTAAGGTTTCGACTTGCTTGTCCGTGAGATAGTTTTTGTTCTCTCTCGTCATTTTTAGTGCTCCCGTTAAGAGTGTGTCAATTTGTGTCAATGAATCTTGCCTAACGAATGTACTTTTGACCCAAAGCACTCGTAAACAGTGTTAATCTAACAACTCGTGACATTTCCGCCTAATGAAGTCAGCTTTTTGACACGGGCGAAGCGTTACTTGGTCTTTTTGATGATTATTCGAGTAATGCTTTGCGCATGAGCTTGTCAATCATTGCATAGCTCTTTTAGCATCTTGTCATGTTGAACACATTTTTTATCTCTCTATTTCTTTGTTTTTTGTCTCTGTCTGTTGGTGCAGTTGACTCCTTTGAAAAATATGAAAGCGAAATTGCCATGTTCCTATCAGAGGAATTCAAGAGCAATAGTGATTCTTTTTCAAATCATCCTCGTGCTCGAGCTGAAAAATTTGAGTGGGGGACACGTTATACTTGGGAGTTCCCAAATGAAGTAGTGCCTCATGAAAAAATAGGTTATATCCATAGTCCGAAATCAAGCGTTCGCCATATTATACGTTCTACAGATGATGTCATTTTTGATGCAGTCTACACAACTGATAAGTTTGGCCGACGTGTAACTAAGGTTCCTGGCCAAAAGAAAAGAGAACGGTTTGCTGCATTTTTTGGTTGCTCATACGCTGTTAGCGATGTTGGAGAGTATTTCAATTAGTGAGCAGATTCCTCAAAAGCAGGGTTATTTCATTTACGTTTATGCAGATTTTCATATTCCTCGAGTGAATCTCTTTGCTCAGGAAAATTCTTGGCTAAAAATGACGCCTTATTATCAAAAAAAAGAAAACTCTGACGAAATGAAATATATCGGGAGTATGGAGGAGGCCCGTCCTTTATGGACAAGTTTTCTGGGCTTTTTAAATGAAACATTGAATTGGTCCTATTGGACAGGACGAAATTTTCCTTGGATAACAGAAAGACATCTTAGATATACGTGCGATATCATTTCGGCTTCTCAAGCCGTCTTTCACTCTAAGTTTCCTGATAGTGAATTTGTCGTTTGGGTTCATCCTATGGAGAGACCGATGGATTTATTTGTTAAAAAATGTTTAAAACAAAAAAACGTGACTGTTTTAGACCAAAGGGACAATATCAATTTTAATGACTCCCATAGAATACCTCGTGATGGGCATCCAACAGCTAGAGCAAATGAGCTTATGGCAGATATCTTATGGCAAGAGCTGAAGAACATACCTATAAAGCTTAAGAATAACTAGACTCACAATAGGGACAAAAAAGCCAAAACTGTTTATCTATTTCTTTTCCACAGCTGTGACATGTAATCCATTCTTCAAGATCTTCGAGGCCCTCTTCACCGGCCACAAAAATATCTTTTCTCATGGCGCGAATGGTCGTGGGATGGGCTTTAAAAAAACCAGGCCTCAGTGGGTCTGGTGCAAACATGGCGGGAGAGACTGTTTTATCGGGCCGTATGGCCACTTCGTATTCTTCTTGAGACTGCTGCTTAGTATCAAGCAGAGGCCTGCCAGCAGCGTTCGTAAGCCCTTTTAAATGCTCGTATTGTTTTTGTTGTTTACCTTTTGAGTCTTTAGTCACTGCCGCCTCGTAAAAGTTATTTCATTCTTCCTAGAAGTGTATCCCAGCGTTTTTCGAGTAGCTCAATAATTTGTTTTGCATTCTTTCGGTGTTGGTTTGTGAATGACAAAAGGCCAGGTTTGACTTGAAGAATGTCTTTTTTAAACCGGATACTTTGAGCTCCGTATTGCTCTAATGTTCTCAAAACCCACTCGAGAACTTCAGGATCTTGTGTTGATAGCTGAGAGAGAACGGCTTTTGTAAAACGTTCATTGACTGCTCGACTCTCTTTTTGAGGATGTGTAATCATATGTTTCGATGAACTTCCCAGGATCAGGATAATCATTTGGGAATCATCTATAACTTCTAAGGACTCCGAAAATAAATCTTCGAAGGCACCACTCGTATTTTGTGAGTTATCTAGCAGGCAAAGGACTTTTTTAATATTAAAGAGGTCTTTATCTTTTAAGGCCGTTGACCAGTTCGAATAAAGTTCGTTTTCAAATTCTTGGTCAAGCTTTATTAAAGGGCGCTGATCTTTTTTTAATTTGTCGATTGTTTCCTTATAAACTTGCTCTATTAAACTCATTGAATCACCTCAGAGAGTTTACTTTTTTCTAGGTAGCCGCCTGTTTGTACTTTCCAAAGGTGGGCGTAAGGGCCACTGTTTTTTAAAAGCTCTTCGTGCGCTCCTTGCTCTTTTATCCTGCCATTAGAAATGAGATAAATTTGATCTGCATTAACGATTGTTGAAAGCCGATGAGCAACGACTAAAGTTGTTTTATTTTTTGTTATTCTTTCAAGAGAGCGTTGTATCGCAGCTTCCGTTTCATTATCAACAGACGAGGTGGCCTCATCAAAAATAAAAATAGGAGAGTCTTTTAAGACCGCTCGAGCAATGGCAAGTCTTTGACGTTGTCCTCCCGAAAGTTTTTGTCCACGCTCACCAACTACGGTGTAGTAAACCTCAGGCAGGTTTTCGATGAACTCACTGGCCTCGGCTAATTTAGCTGCATTGATAACTTCTTCCTCTGTTTTATCAAAGCTTCCGTATCTGATGTTATCTAAAACGCTTCCGTGAAAAAGGAAGGGGTCTTGATGTACGTAGGAGATGACCTTTCTAAGATCGTCTAATTTAATGTTTTGGATGTTTTTTCCATCGAGCAAGATTTTTCCCTCGGAGGGGTCATAGAAACGTAATAAAAGCTTTATGAGTGTAGACTTACCTGAGCCGGTTGCGCCCACTAAGGCGTAAGTTTTACCTGCTTCAATGTTTAGGTTCATTTTTTCAAGAACTCTGTCGCCAGTATTATACTGAAAACTGACTTCTTCAAATTTGACCTCTCCTTTGATTTGTGACTTCGGAAGATCTTGAGTCCCGTCTTGTAACTGGATTTGAGTGTCGAGTAGACCAAAAATTCGCTGAGTAGAGGCCATGGCCCTTTGATAGAGATCCAATGTTTGTCCCAATCGAGTGAGTGGCCACAGGAGTCTTTGAGTCATGAATATGATGACGGAATATGAACCAACGGCAAGTATTCCAAGGTCAACGTAGTATCCACCGAGTAACATCGCCGCTAAAAATCCGGCGAGAATGACCATACGAATGAGAGGAGAAAAAGATGAGCTCAATTGAATGGCCCAGCGGTTAACTTCGGAGTATTTTAGGCTTTGTTGTTCGAGCCTCTGTGATTCATGTTCTTGTGCTCCATAGCTTTTTATCGTCGACATACCGGAAATGTTGTTGGCCAGCAATGAATTTAAACTGCCGACGTGAGCTCTGACTGCTTGATATCGGGGTTGGATCTTCTTTTGAAAATATAGCGAACCTAAAATAATAAAGGGGACTGGAACAAAAGAAATAAGAGCTATGGTTGGTGAAATCGAAAAAAAGATAGCGCCAATGATCACGACTGTTGTGACAACTTGGATGAGGTCATTCGCCCCATCATCAAGAAAGCGCTCTAGCTGATTGATATCGTCGTTGAGAACAGAAATGAGCTGCCCAGTACTTTTGTCTTCAAAATAAGCAAGTTCAAGCTTTTGAACGTGGTTGTAAGTCTCAATTCTGAGGTCGTGTTGAACTTCTTGCGCCAAGTTTCGCCAGGCCACCTTAAGCCAATACTCATAGAGAGATTCTAGACCCCACACAAACAGACTCAGTACAGCGACAATACTCAATTGACCCATGACACTTTGAACACCAAAGTCTGAAATAAAAGATGCTTCCTTTTGTACGACAATGTCTACAGAGAGCCCGATCAGTAAAGGCGGTGCTAGGTCAAAAATCTTGTTCAAGACAGAGTGGAAGGCAGCTTTACGAACTTTTGATCTTTTAGGTTTTAAATATTCTAAAAGCCTGTTTAATGGGCCATTGGGGCTTTTTTTGGGCATGAAGGCGTCCTTTGTTTAGGAGAACCATATAATAAGTCAAGCCTTGCGTCTGGCCCTTTCACAGATGTGTCAAGCTGTGCTATGACTAAGGCCATTAAGGAGGCGTTGGTGCGCTTACAAATGAATGCTATTTATTTAGCAACTGAGGGAGAAGGTGTCCATGTGGGGACCCCACAGGTCTTTGTGCGCTTTCAGGGCTGTTCGATTGGTTGTTTGAATTGTGATTCTAAAGACACTTGGGAATTTTCTCAACGTTTTGAGATGGAACTTAAAAGTGTTCTTGAAGAGGTCTCTAAACAAGGTTCAAAAGGTAAAATTAAAAGAGTTTCCATTACAGGCGGGGATCCCCTTCATCCGTTACATATTCCAGGTTTGTTGAGCTTGGTTAAAGAACTTAAGGCACGTGGTTATTATATCAATCTTGAGGCTGCAGGGACACGTGTTGTCGATGAAGTTTTTGATCTGATTGACTTTATTAGCTTTGATTATAAGACTCCTTCCACAGGTGTTAAAACTTCAACTAAGTTATTAAAACGCTTCGTTGAGCAGTACCCAAAGCGCTTCCAGATTAAGTCTGTGGTTCAGACGAAAGAGGATTTTGATCAAGCCTACAAGGCTTGGCTGTGGTTAAGTGAACAGTTACCAGAAGTCGAGATTCCCTGGTGCCTGACTCCTGCCTATAACTTGGGAGAGAGTTTTCCTAAAGAGCGTTTTGAATCTGTTATGAGGTGGAACGTTGAAGAGGGCGCCCCATTCAGAGTTGTCGGTCAACAGCATAAGTGGCTCTACGGTCCAGATCGTAAAGAAGTTTAAGCTGTTTGGGGAAGTGAATCGGAACCACTAGAGATTTCTAACATTTGTGATCCGTATTGCCTAAGAGTACCCATGGTTACGAGACAATAACCCATTTCTAGTGCATCACTATAATCATCATCAGAATACTCTTTGCAAACGACGACGAGGCGAGTGCCTTTTGGAAGTTTTTTAAGTGCAACTTTTATTAGTGATTTTACCTTTGCTAGATTTGGCGCGCAGTATACCATGTACTTTTTCTCTTGGCGATGACTGATAGAAGTAAAGTGCCAAAGGTTGGCCCTATTCTTTGAGACATTGACCTCATGTTCAAAAGCCTTGAACGTTAAAGTACATGAGTTAATGTATTTTTGAAGAACCTGTTGACTCATTAAATGACCTTGGCAAGAGTTCAGTCTAACAGTCTCTTATCGTAACATGTTGCAATAGAATTTAATAAAAGCTAAACTCGTGCCGTCAAGAGGGACGTGATTTCAGAATGTTATATGCACCTAAAAACCAGCCTATTAAAAAACTGACTCCTCCAAGTGGCACAATGAGCGCAAAGCCTCTTATGCCCGTGAAAGCATAAGCATAACAGCTGCCACTAAATACTATGATTCCTATTAAAAAGGCCCAGAAAGAGCTTTGGATGGTGTATCCTTGCTGGATAATTAAGGCACAGGCAATAATCGCTAGAGCATGTAAAAAATGGTACTCAACTCCAGTTTGATAAGTGGCCATGGCCTTATCTGAAAGTATTTTTTCAAGGCCATGGGCGCCAAAAGCTCCAAGGCCAACGGCCAATCCACACAACAAAAACCCTAAGCCTAAATAAAATCTTTGTTTGCTTAAGCTTGACTCCATTGCTGAATCTCCTTTTTACCCATCGGGTACATGTTAAATGTTCCCATTCCTTTTGATATAAGTTCTCCGTCAGATTCTCTTTTGAGCCAGGCACTTACGACGACCAGCGTTTTTCCCTTATAGTCTATATTTCCCTCACCTATAATGGTGTCTCCAAGATGGGCCGGTTGTAAAAAATTTGTTTTGAGCTCTACAGTCGAACAAAGTTTATCTTCTGTGACAGCACTACTCAGGGCCGTTAATCCAAGTTGAGCGTCCATCATCGCTGCTAGAACGGCCCCGTGGCAAAAGCCAGGTGAGCTCATATGTTTTTCTTCTAGCTTGAGCCTATAAGTTGCGAGACCTGGCCCCGAAATTTCAAACTCGAAACCCATTAAGGCATCGAATCGGTTGATTTTTTTAAAGAGTTTTTCGAGAGCATGGGGATCCAAAGGGAACTCCTTATGTGCGAGAGAGAAAGCTTAATAGACCGGGCCCTGATTTCTGGCCGACCCCTTGTCTTAGTTGTAGCTGAGCGCCTGATTCTTTGCCTCTTTGTTGAGCAAAAAAATGACCTTGCCTAGTAGAGCTGACACTTCCGAGCCGTCCTTGATAAACGAGGTGGCTTTGTCTTTCAAGCTTTTTTTCAATCGCGATTAAAGCTGATGTGCTTGATGTTTCTTGCTTTTGAACTTTTTTTATTTTTTGTAAGTAGCCTTCTGCAAGACCCGTAAAAAAAGCATTTTTTGCACTGAGCCCTTTAAGGTTTTCGGGATCATTTTTTTTTGCTTGTTTGTAAAGCATCTCGAGCTCTATTTGAAGATACTTGGCCATATAGTCGGCGAGCTCAACGCTGGCTCGGTCTCCAATAACTTCGATACAAGAATTCGCTTGTCCAGAGCTGTAGATTGCTTGGACGTAGAACTGATTGAGGATGTGTAATATAGCATCGCTCTTTCCGGATCTTTTTTTAAAGTTGAGTACCCGTTGTCGGTAAACCTCTTCCTCCTGTTCTTCTAGATTTAAGTCTTGAAGATGATACTTCAGCAGAAGCTGGTTGGCCTTAGCACTCGCGGCTTGGGCCTCATGGGGTGAGCTTGGGTTTTCGGCCAGTCTTAAGAGCTTTTGAATTCGAGTAACTATTTTTTCTCGATTGTGTAATTCTTTGTGCTCAACACGAATCTGGCTCAAATCTTCTGTGGCGGCATATACTTCTTGGCCCCAGCCATAAGAACGACAAAGTTCACGAAACTCTGATCCATGAGTTTGAATGCCTTGCGGATAGTTGATGTGACAGAGGTAATGAGCGAGTTCGTGTCGTAAGAGGTTATCAATAAAGCTTTGATCAGAGCATGTGATGAAGCTTTTATGAACTCCAATATAAAAATAGCGAGGATCGAAGTAGCCTAATTTCTTACCACCTTCAAATACGTGAATGGAGAGAGGATAACTGTAATGTTTAAATTGAAAGCGCTTTTGTTTGACTTCAAGGCCCACTTCGTCGGCCAGTATCGCTAATGCTCTTTTTTGGAGCTTCTTTGTGAAAGCGATAATGGCCGATGAGTAGACGTACATTATTTACGGGTTTTGACTGCGCTCGAAAGATAGCTTCTGTTCATGCGCGCAATATTGGTCAGATCAATCCCTTTTGGGCAAGCGACTTCACACTCGGCTTCATTAGTGCAGTTGCCAAAGCCTAACTCATCCATTTTATCGACCATGTTTTGAACTCTTTCTTCGTGTTCAACTTCACCTTGAGGCAAGAGGGCCAATTGTGAAATTTTTGCAGAAACAAATAGCATAGATGAGGCGTTTTTACAGCTGGCAACACAGGCGCCGCAACCAATACAAGCTGCTGCGTCCATGGAGAGATCGGCTTTTTCTTTATCAACTAGAATAGAGTTTGCATCCTGAGCATTACCGACATTAATACTTACATAGCCACCGGCCTCAATGATTTGATCAAAAGAGCTTCGGTCCACCATTAAGTCTTTAAGAACGGGGAAGGCCCGGGCCCGAAAGGGTTCGATCGCAACAGTATCGCCGTCAGTAAACGTTCTCATATGTAGCTGGCAAGTAGTCGTTCTTTCTTCTGGACCATGGGCTTGACCATTGATCATGAGAGAGCAGCTTCCACAGATACCTTCACGGCAATCGTGATCAAATGCAATCGGATCGAGACCTTCAGTCACGAGGTTTTCATTTAAAAGGTCTAGCATTTCTAAAAAAGACATATCAGGAGAAACTCCTGATAGTTTGTAGTCCTGCATTGAACCGGCGTCTTTGTCGTCTTTTTGGCGCCAGATTTTGAGATTCAGAGTCATCGTTTGTTCACTCATCTTTGTTGGCTCCTTATTTGTAGCTTCTTTGTGTCAGAGGCACATTTTCAAAAGAAAGCTCTTCTATGTTGCGAAGGGGAGTTTCATCTACGCCTTGGAATTCCCAAGCGGCGACATGACAAAAGTCTTCATCATTTCTTTTGGCCTCGTTTTCTTCAGTTTGTGATTCTTCTCGGAAATGACCACCACAAGACTCTTTTCTTTCAAGAGCATCACGGGCCATAAGTTCACCCAACTCTAAAAAGTCCGCCACACGGTTGGCCTTCTCGAGCTCGATATTAATCCCTACTTCAGTCCCTGTGACTTTAACGTCTTGCCAGAATTCTTTTCTTAATTGTTGAATTTCTTCAATCGCTTGAGTGAGGCCTTTCTCATTTCGAGACATGCCAACGTGCTCCCACATGATTTTCCCCAGGGCCTTATGAAAGCTATCAACTGAGCGCTTTCCATTAATTCCGAGAAGCTTGTCAAAGCGTTCTTGGGAGGACTTCATTGCAGTTTCGAATTCAGGCGCATCGAGATCGACATTTTCTTTTTCAGGGTGCTCAGAGGCCAAATAATTGCCAAGAGTGTAGGGGATTACAAAGTAACCATCGGCCAAGCCTTGCATGAGGGCCGAAGCTCCTAGGCGGTTTGCTCCGTGGTCAGAAAAGTTTGCCTCACCAAGAGCAAAGAGCCCTGGGATATTAGTCATAAGGTTGTAATCGACCCAAAGACCACCCATTGTATAGTGCACGGCCGGATAAATCATCATGGGTGTTTCATAGGGATTTTCGTCAGTGATGCGTTCGTACATCTCAAAAAGATTTCCGTAACGCTCTTTAATGGCATCGCGTCCATCACGCTTGATAGCATCAGCGAAGTCGAGGTAGACGGCAACGCCTGTCTTTCCTACACCTTTACCTTCGTCCACTTGAGCTTTAGCATTTCTAGAGGCCACATCTCTTGGGACAAGGTTCCCAAAAGAGGGGTAAATACGCTCGAGGTAGTAGTCGCGCTCTTCCTCTGGAATGTCTTTTGGTTTTCTTTTATCACCGGGCTCTTTAGGAACCCAAACACGTCCATCATTTCTTAGAGATTCAGACATTAAGGTTAGCTTGGATTGATTGTCTCCATGCACGGGAATACAAGTTGGGTGAATTTGCGTGAAGCAAGGATTCGCAAAGTTAGCACCTTTTTTATAAGCTTTCCAAGCGGCAGAACCATTAGAGGCCATAGCATTGGTAGAAAGAAAATAGGCATTTCCGTAACCGCCTGTACAAAGGAGAACTGCGTCTGCCATGTATTTTTCTAGTTTACCAGTGACAATATTGCGAGTGATAATTCCTCGCGCTTTGCCGTTAACAACAACAATCTCTACAACTTCACGTCGAGTATGGACTGTAATTTTTCCTTTATGAACCTCTTTCATCATTGAGGAGTAAGCCCCAAGAAGAAGTTGTTGGCCCGTTTGTCCTCTTGCATAAAATGTACGTGAGACTTGGGCCCCACCAAAAGAACGATTGGCCAAAGTTCCCCCGTATTCACGGGCAAAGGGGACACCTTGGGCAACACATTGGTCAATAATACCGTTTGAAACCTGGGCCAAGCGATAGACATTGGACTCACGTGAACGATAGTCTCCACCTTTTACGGTATCGTAAAATAAGCGCCAAACTGAGTCCCCATCATTGGTATAGTTTTTGGCGGCGTTAATGCCCCCTTGCGCTGCGATAGAGTGTGCTCGACGAGGTGAATCTTGAATACAGAAAGCTTCGACATTATAGCCGAGCTCGGCCAAGGTTGCTGATGCTGAAGCACCGGCCAAGCCTGTACCGACAACAATGACTTTAAACTTTCTTTTATTTGCGGGATTAATCAGCTTCATATTGAAGATGTGATTATTCCATTTATCTTTCACGTCCCCCGCGGGAACTTTTCCATCTAGTTTCTTGATAGACATCTTAGTTTCCTCCTTGGAAGAAGCAGTAAAGCGGTAGGCTGGCAAAGCCACTGGCCACTAGAACCGCAAAGGCCCATGACAGTTTCTGGAGCATAGGGGTGTAGCGTGGATGATTAAATCCCAGAGACTGAAAAGCGGACCAGAAGCCATGTTTAACGTGGATGCCAACAGAAACCATACAAAGCACATACCAAAGAACGGCTACTGGGGACTGATAAAATTCTACAACTAAGCGGTAGAGGTCACGCATCTCAACACCATTATGTTCAGTCACATAATATGTCCCGTATTTAAATTGCATGATATGCAAAATGACAAACACAAGGGTGAGAAAGCCTGTGTATGGCATTGTAGATGAAGCAAAAGTTGAGCCTTTTCCTGAGGGCTGACGTACATAGTACTTTACAGGTCTGGCCTTATTATTCTCAATAACGAGGCGCGCTGCCATACCTACGTGGGCCAAGAAGAGTGCCCCTAAGCCAGCTTCTGCCAAGTAGATAAGCGGATTTGTCACCAAGGCATGGCCGTAAGGGTTAAAGTAATCCGGCCCTAAATAAATAAGTAGGTTTCCGGCCAAATGGCCAACCAAAAAGCCGCAGAGAAGGAGTCCTGTTAGACCCATAACCTGTTTTTTGATAATCGACGAACTAAAGACATGTCCGAGTCGTGCAATCATATATTGATGACCCCTTTTTAGTGAAACTGTGGCGAAATATTTAAAATTACTTATTCATCGTAGCTCAAGTCGGTCCATTGGTTAAGTAATTTTATGACTGAGACAGGCTTTTGTGATGCCCATTTTGATGTAAGACATATTTTTACTTAATCTCTTGGGGTTTTAAGCCGATAGATTAAGCATCAAAAGGTAGTTGAATATATGAGTAAAATATATCTTATTGACGCAGAGACACATAAGCCTTTTTTGGTAGAAGGCTCTGCTATGATTGGAAGAGACGAAAGCTGTGAGCTCAGTTGGGCCTCATCTTCTCTTTCCCCCAAGCATCTTTGTGTTAGCCATAAGAATGATAATTTCTTTGTTGAGTGTTTAGATAATAAGAACCCAGTGAGCTTAAACGGAATAAAGATTTTATCCGGTCAGAAATACTTAGTTAAAAAGGGTGACTCCTTAGAATTTGCTCGCAGAAAGTTTATTTTCTCAGCAACAAATGAACTTCCTGAAGAAACAATCTCTCAAATTCGGGATGACATTTTTGGATTGGGGGCTGATTTCAATGTCTCCCTTAGTGATTTGAAACTGGACAAAGATTATGGTTCTGAGTCGGCGGATAAACATCCAAAAGATGAGATGAAAAAGAGTCGGAGAGTCATTGTTGAAATACAGCGAACAAAAAAACAGTTAATGAGTAAAATTGCTGAACAAAAAAAATTGTTGGATGAGAAAGAGTTTATTGAAAAGGAAGTTAACAAAATCCAAAAGCAAATTGAGCAGACTCACAAAATAGAACACGGAAAATTCTTAAGAGAGAGAGAGACTGAACTCTCGGAACTTAGGTCTTTAGAAAAAAAGATAGATGAACTTAAAAAATTACTCTCGACACTAGTCTCTCAAAGAGATGAAAAGAAGGCACGTTTAGATTCTGATTCTCCCATCGTAGATATTTTAAACGAAGAAGAGAAATTTCTTGAAAAACAAAAAGACCTCGAAAATGAGCTCTCCGTTTTGACTTCTTTATCTTTAGAAGAAAAGCTAGAGAAGCTAGAGCAATGTTTGAAAGACGAGCAGGAGAACTATCAGCGACTGCACGATTTTAAAGCACTTAATTCCTCTCAAAAAAAACGAACGGGATAACTCCCATAAAAGGGATAAAAGCACCCTGAGTGACTAAACTTTTGACAGGTGAAAAGTTAGATAGATAAGCCCTCCTGTAACACCTTGATCTTAGGTTGGAATACTTGGCCCTTGTTTTGCTTCTGTATAAGGCAGAAACAAAATGGAGGAAACCATGTTTAAATTATTGATCACATCTATGGGCATTGCACTTTTTAGTGTCTCAACTGGTTACAGTATGGACTGTTCAACCCCACGCAATGAAATTGAGTTCAAGCTAGGTGTTGAAGCGATCACCTTTTATAAAGATCAGGCTACCCAAGAAAGGTCTGTTGCTTCTGAAGTAGAAGCAGCAGTTCTTAAGCAAGGAGAAACGCTTACTCAATATTTTGAGTATGAAGGTTTAAGTCACTTGATTCATGTTCAAAATGTAAAGAGACCAAATAGTAGCGAGGATTACATTCTCTTAGAGAATGATAAAGGCGAAAAAATGATGTATCCTTTGGAGTGTAAGGCTTAAGAGAGCTTATTTATTTTTTACCTAGTTTTGGAATAAAAGCGTTGGTAGATTCTATATAATCTTCAAAATCTGGCCGGTCCTTGTACTTTTCTTCTAGCATCGGAACGCCTGTGACCTTAGCTAGTAGATATGTAATCATCAAGGCTCCCAAAAAGCTTACTGATGGAAGAACACTATTGAGCGCGATAAAACCTAAACCCCACCAGACTAACATTTCACCAAAATAATTTGGATGCCTTGAGCCTTTCCAGAGTCCAACTCGAATGAGCTTCCCTTTATTCTTGGGATCGGCTTTAAACGCCATCATTTGAGTATCTGCAATGCTCTCAATAAAAAAACCTATGAAGAATACGCTTAGGCCAATCACGTCAAAAAAATTAAGCGGCACAGTGGAGCGACCAAGAGTCACACAAATCGGAAAAGAAATAAAAAACAACAGGATGGGCTGTGCTAGGAAAATCTTAAAATACGCATGGATATTAGCATTATTTCCCCATTCTTTTCTCATCTTCTCGTAGCGGAAGTCTTCACCTTTTTTCTTGATATTTCGAATGAGTAGATAGGCGCCCAAACGAAGCCCCCAAAGACTTACACAAACAAGGACGAGGTAGGTACGCCATTGAGGAGTCGGGTTGATTTGATATGAGATAAAGGCAACTAAGACAAAGCCTAGACCCCAGGCGATGTCGATGACACTGTAGTCCTTTTTTATCAGGGCGATGGCATAGAAAAGATGAAAAAATATGAGTAGACCTAAGCTAACTTTAATTAAGAGGTCTTGGAGGAATATTGTGTCCATGAGCATATATAGGCCTTCCGGTCTTAAGTGAATTAACTTTATATGGTGGTAAAGCAAGACTTGGACTTTGTCTTTGAGTTTGTTAGTTTTATCGGCTAAAAGCTACATTGTCGAGTGAGCACTCAAGAGGAGCAAAGTATTATGGACTTGCAGATCGATAAAGAATTAAATTCGTTAACAGAAATGGTCATCAACGTTTTGGCCCAGCATGGCCTAAAAGTTCTTGGCGCTATTCTTGTCCTCGTCGTTGGTTGGATAATCGTGAATAGGATCCATAAACTGCTTAAAATGACCTTAGACAAAGTTAATATAGAGCCCTCTCTTGTGACCTTTTTTGGAGCGCTCACTCTTTGGTTACTACGAATCCTTTTGCTACTTTCTGTCGTCTCAATGATTGGGATTCAAACGACTTCATTTTTGGCGCTCTTAGGTTCTGCCGGTCTTGCCGTTGGCCTTGCTTTACAGGGCTCCCTTTCGAATCTAGCGGGAGGGGTTTTAATACTTCTCATCAAACCATTCAAAGTAGGGGACTTTATCGAAAGTGGATCTTTTGTTGGAACTGTAGATAAGATCTTGCTATTTACGACAGAGCTAACCACAACTGGAAATCAGAAAGTGGTTATGCCAAATGGCAGTCTCGCGAATTCAAACATGATTAATTACTCTGCACATGATACCCGCCGCATGGATATCGATGTAGGCGTGGCCTACAGTGATGATATAAAGAAGGCCAAAGAAGTCATTATGAACGTTTTAATAAAAGATGGCCGTGCGCTCGAGGAACCTGCTCCACAAGTCTTTGTCAGTGCCTTGGCCGATAGCTCTGTAAATGTGAGAATGCGGGCCTGGTATATGACAGATATTTACTGGAATGTTTATTGGCAAATGCTAGAAGACATCAAAATTGCTTTAGATGAGAACGGCTTAAATATTCCGTTTCCTCAACGTGACGTTCACCTTTATCAAACGAAATCTTAAGCAGAGAGGCCAGTTGTGAAAACTCTACCTGAGTACCCTTGTGAACTTTTTGTGCCTTTTGAAGGAGATGAGTTTTATGAGGGGCGCCTCACGCTTAACCTTTTAAACAAAGGCTATAGTGTAGAGGTTGAACTGGTTCAAAAGGAATCAAAAAAGATAGTGAAGGCCATTACCACGCTATATCATTTAGACTCAGAGCAAGAAGCCTGCGATCGAGGTATGCAGGAATTGGCCACTTTTGTGCGGAGTGCCTCGTCATCGATTTGACATCTCAGAGACCTATACTGACAAAATACTGACTTTTGACATCATCTGACAGCTCTCAAAGTGCTTACTGGACGGTATTGTTGATAAGTGCATTTTTGGCACGTGCCTTGCTAGTAGTGTAAGTGTGTGTGTTGGAGCTAAGAAAAAAGGATTTTTTCTAAACTCCGTCAATGTCTCTCAAAAGACCCAAGGGTGAAAATTCTTGGGTCTTTTTGTTTATTCCTTCCAAAATTCATAAATTAAAGAAGCGAGAGCTCTTGCCCCTTTTTGAGAAAGGTTGTCATAAACAGGGTTGTATTCATAAATCCCAAAGGCCGAGTGATTGCCGGCCAGACCTTTATACCAACCGATAAGTTCTTTAACTTCGTGAAGGCCAAGTCCATCGTGGTTGACTGCACTCACGGCTTCCATAATCGAAGCATTCAATCCATCAGCATCCAAACTCAGTAAAATTGGGGCCCCAGGGCAAGGCCCGGAGAGATGAACAGCTTCAACCCATTCTTTGAGCTTTTCTCTTTCTAAACCTGGCCATATATCCATTTGGCCTGTCGCTAGGGGGAGGTAATTTTGGGGTGGATTGGAGTAGGGGTGAATACCAACTTGGATTAAATGGAATGGTTTGCTCGTCTCTTCCGCAAATTGACGGAAAGGAGTCCCTGAGTGGCCAAATGGATCGAGACGAGTATCTAGGTGGGCGTCAAGATTGAGAACACACAAGCCTTTTTGCTGAGTCAAGGCCCGCATGAGAGGCAAGATATGGTCATGGCCGCCCCCAAGATGAATCAATTCAAGTGAGTCAGTGTTTTTAATGTTGCCAAGGAGGAACTCGGTTTGTTCTGACTGTCTTTGTGAAAGTTCGAGTAAATCTGAAGAAGGTTTAAAGCAGCTTGAAAAAAGTGAATGATCTTCCCAATGAGATGGGCGGCCCATTTTTTTTAAAACAGAATTAATTGCCTCCGGCGCATACCTAGCGCCTGGCCTCCCGCCATTTAGCCTGACGCCTAAATCACAAGGAGCCGAAAGGATTTTTTTAGAACTTTCAGGTTTTGTGCTTTGCCAGACTTCTTGGATTTTGTTTTTATCTCTTTGCTTTATTACTTCTGACCAGTTTTCTGGGATAAGAGACACTTGATACTCCTTAGGTTTGCTTGAGCTATTCGCTTGGAAGGTATAACATATTGTTATAATGAGTAAAAAACAATGGTTCATCCTAAGGGTTGACCACCACCTCGGACCTTTTTCTCACGAGGAATTAATAGATCTATATAAACGCGCTAAACTGCGCGAGGTCGACCAATTGTGGCGTGAGGGAATGAGTGGGTGGAAGCAGTTTAAGCAGCTGGAAGAGTTTGCGGATCTGTGGGCACCTCCACCCCTGCCCAATATTCCCAAAGCTGAAGTGAAGCTGCAAGAGAATGGGCTCCCTCCCTTACCACTGTCAGATGAAGTGCCTCCTCCTCTTCCTCCTTTACCGGAAGAAGAACCCTCTGTTTATGCAGAAGATATCTTTGAGCCTCAGCCTGGGCCTAACAAAGAAAGCAAGACCGAGACCGAGGTTTACACAGAAATTCAAGAATCGAAGCAGTCTCTAGAAGAAATTATTGAAGATAAGAGCAAGTCCACCGGGCCTTCAAAAATAAAATGGTTTACTGCTGCTCTGGTTTGTTTGTTGGCCTTGAGTACAGGGCTCATGATCTTTTTTAATCGGCCTTCTCAGGAGGTTGATTTTTTCGAGGTTCGTGTTCAAAAGGCACAAGCGATGAAGAGCTTCTTACGTCAAAATCGAGATGTTTTTAATGCCGAGAATATGCCTTTCTCTCTGGCCCTAAGTCGTGACTCTCAATCATTAGTTTTGGCCAGTGCCTACACAGGTACGGCGAAAATTTTTCTACAGTTAGAGTCAATAGAAGGTAAGGGACTATTTTCATCTCCGGTTGTGATTACTGCTAAAGCGCAACTTCTTCACCACAAAGCTGTTTTTAAAGACCTTACTTGGGAGCAAGGAAGAAGTTTAGTTCCAGGTTTTTACAGCTATAGAATTTCTGCTATCCCAACAGGAATCGAGGCACAAATTAGAGGCGCCCTTCAGCGTTCTGGATTTGCAGAAGAGGCACCCAAGCCTTTTAAGGGGGAAGGAGAGGTTCTCTTGACCCGTTGGGAGAAAGAAGAATTCGATCAGAAGCTGAAGCAGTTTCGAATCAAGTTAACTTCTCAAGAGATGGTACCGCTTGAGGAAAGGCTTCAGCGTTACCAAACTTTAGAGGGATTGGCGTCACAGGTACTCGGACTATATAAAGAAGTACTCCCGATAGTGAGAAGGCCTAAAGATATGCGTTTATTTGAGCAGAGATATGCAAGTGAAGTCGCTGGTCTACTTCAAGAGCTAATAATTGAGGCCCATAAGAAAGCTATTAAATATAAAAAAGTTGACCCTGAAAAAGCCAAAGGCTTCGAGTTCTTACGTGAGTTTGGAAAAGATGTAGGCGGGCTTGTCAGTGATATGGTAACGACAACTCAGCAGACTCCAGGTCTAAATAATGTGAAAAAGTCACGCTTAAAGAAGCTTTTTGAGAACAGAGTTCAGGCCCTGACTCAAGAAGCTCAAAAACGACAACGATCAATTCGCTCTCAGATGGAGGACTTGGTCTCAATCGATTAGGTGGGCGCTTCGTTCTTGCGCCTTGAAGATTTGGGAAGCCTTAAATCCCTTTTTTATATCTGTTTCAATAGTTGCTCCCCAAGAGTCAACATCATGCTCGAAAATGAGAGTGAGATTTTTTTCTTGAATGAATTCAAGAAAGTTCTGTTTGTCCTTAGTGGTTTCACCGGGGGAAATATCGTAGGCCATAACCCAGGGAATATGAATATGGTGGGCAGTAGGAATCAGGTCCGCTAAATAGATATAATCTTTATTATATGGATGCATAAGAAATGGCGTATGTCCGTGTGAGCATCTAAACATCAAGGGACCGTCACTAAGTGGAATAAGCTCTCCTTGAAGTCCTTGATGCCAGACAATTTGGTTGTGCTGTTCGTACCAATCTATAAGCGGGTCAAAAACTTGGGAGTGAAATGAGCCAGTATCTCTGGCGGTAGGGTTATGAGCGTATTCATAATGATTTTTATGCAAGTGAAGTCGAGCATTGGGAAACAGAGGGGAGCCCTGTCTACCCAAGCCGCCCACATGATCGAAATGCAGATGACTTATAATAAGATCCGTGACGTTTTCACAGCGAAAGCCGATTTCATTTAAAGATCTTTCCAAAGGATTTTCAGGTCCACGCACATCAAACCTTTTTGAAAATTTCTCATTAGGCGAGTCTCCAATCCCAGTATCGGTGAGAATGAGCCGCTCTCCGTCTTGAATAAGCCAAAGTCTCAAGGCCAAATCAATGCGGTTGAGTTCATCAGGAGGAGAAAGCTTTTCCCAAAGGGGTTTTGGAATAATTCCATACATGCTGCCTCCATCCAGTCTGAATTTAGCCGGTTGCAAAAGAAAATGTTTAGGCTGAGGGTGCATCATGAGTCTCCAATTGGTTTTGAGTAGGATTATCAACTGTTTTTTATTAAAAAATCAAGTTCTTATTGGGCGTCGCTCCTAGTGATCTGCGTCCAGCGCGATTAATATGGGGCCATCTAAAAAATCACAATTAAATCTCGCAAATGAGGAGCTCGTCGTATGAACGTCCATGAGTATCAGGCCAAGGAGTTGATGCAGAAATTTGACATCAAAGTTCTTAATGGCCATGTCGCCAAGTCAGTTGATGAGGCCGTCGCAGCAGCTGAAAAACTTGGAGGCAGTGTTTGGGTTGTCAAGGCTCAGATTCATGCTGGGGGCCGCGGTAAAGCTGGCGGTGTAAAGCTTGCAAAGTCTCTTGATGAAGTGAAAGAACACGCTCAAGACATTTTAGGTAAGACTCTCGTTACTCACCAGACAGGGCCCGAAGGAAAAGAGGTTCATACTCTTTTTATCGAGCAAGGTTGTGAGATCGAGCATGAATACTATGCCGGACTGGTTTTAGATCGTGCCACGGGCAAGATTACTTTTATGGCCTCTAGTGAAGGTGGCGTTGATATCGAAACAGTTGCTTCACAAACTCCTGAAAAGATCATTAAAGTAGCGGTTGATCCCGCTGCCGGTTTTACTCCTTTTATCGGGCGAAAGCTTGCTTACGGTATAGGGATGAAAGATAAAGAAATGATTAAAAAGGCATCCAGCTTTTTTAAAGGTCTTTATGAACTTTACGTGGAAACAGATTGCACTATCGCTGAAATCAATCCGATGGTGACAACCAAAAGTGGTGATGTTCTGGCTTTGGATGCCAAATTGAATTTTGATGATAATGCTCTTTTTCGTCACCCCGAAATCGAAGCTTATAGAGACCCTTCAGAAGAGTCAGAAAAAGAAGTGGAGGCCAACAAGTACGGCCTTTCTTATATTTCCCTTGATGGAAATATTGGTTGCATGGTCAACGGCGCAGGCCTGGCCATGGGAACAATGGACATCATTAAGCTTCAAGGTGGCTCTCCCGCGAACTTTCTAGATGTAGGGGGCGGCGCTACCAAAGAAACAGTTGAAAAAGCATTTTCGATTATCTTGAGTGATTCCAACGTAAAGGCCATTCTTGTGAACATCTTCGGCGGGATCATGAAATGTGACATTATCGCAGAAGGTGTTCTCGGTGCAGCGAAAGAGCTGGGAGTTAAAGTTCCACTCGTTGTTCGTCTTGAAGGAACAAATGTGGCCCTTGGGAAAAAAATCTTGAATGAATCAGACTTAGATATTATTGCAGCAGATGACCTCGCGGATGCGGCGAAAAAAGTCGTGGAAGCCGCAAAAGGGGAGGCGTAAATGGCCATTTTAGTAGGACGCGAAACAAAACTTATCACTATTGGTTTTACGGGAAAGCAAGGGACATTCCACTCTTTGCAATCACGTGATTATGGAACTCACTTTGTCGGTGGTGTTACTCCTGGAAAAGGGGGAACTATTCACGAAGGCTTTCCAGTTTTTAATACAGTTCAAGAATCAGTTCAAAAAACTGAAGCAAATGCTGCTATGGTTTTTGTTCCACCAGCATTTGCAGCGGATTCAATTTTAGAGTGTATTGATGCTGGAATTGAACTTGTTGTGGCCATTACAGAAGGTATTCCGATTATTGATATGGTCAGAGTAAAGTCTGCTTTACAAGGCTCAAAAACGCGCTTGATTGGACCAAACTGCCCAGGGATTATCACTCCTGGTGAGTGTAAGATTGGGATCATGCCAGGACATATCCACATGCCTGGTCGAGTTGGGGTGATTTCTCGTTCTGGAACTCTTACTTACGAAGCTGTTTATCAACTCACGCAGCGTGAAATAGGTCAAAGTACTTGTGTCGGTATCGGTGGAGATCCGGTAAACGGGACGAATTTTATTGATATGTTAGAGTTATTTGAAAAAGACCCAGACACAGACGCAGTTATTATGATTGGTGAAATTGGCGGCAGTGCCGAAACGGACGCTGGTCGTTGGATCCAAAAAAATATGACTAAGCCTGTAGTGAGTTTTATTGCGGGAGCTTCGGCGCCGGCCGGGAAAAGAATGGGCCACGCAGGTGCCATTATCTCAGGCGGAGATGACACTGCTGAGTCGAAGTTTAAAATTTTAGAAGAGTGTGGAGTAACCATTGCAAGAAGTCCGGCCGAGCTCGGAGAAAAAATGCAAGAGGCCCTAAAAAAGAACGCATAAATTAATTGATATTTAAGGAGATTTTATATGGAAAAAACATTTAGTATTATTAAGCCTAACTCTACTCTTGATAACAATATTGGGAACATCATTGCCCGATTTGAAAAAGATGGCCTTCGTATTGCCGCAGCAAAGTTTACGGCCCTTCCAAAAGAAAAAGCCGAAGGTTTTTATATTGAGCATAAAGATCGCCCTTTCTTTGGTGAGCTTGTAAGCTTCATGACTTCAGGGCCTGTAATGCTCATGGTTCTTCAGGGGGAAAATGCTGTGGCAAAAAATCGCGAGATTATGGGCGCAACGAATCCTGCCGAAGCTGCTGAAGGAACACTTCGTAAGCTTTATGCCAAAAGCCTCGGTGAGAATGCTGTTCATGGTTCTGATTCTCAAGCTTCAGCTGAGCGTGAAATTAACTATTTCTTTGATAAAAACGAAATTGTAGAAAGATTCTAATGACTTAAGGGCCCTTTTTTAAGGGCCCGTACCCTAACTCATTTCTTTAAATTCATCAGTAACGCACGTAAGATTTACAAGCTCTATTGTGACTCATGATGCTTTGCGGTAAATTAAAGAAGAGTTCTGTCATGGAGGTTCTTAATGTTTAGTATAGGCGATTATGCAGTCTGTCCAGGTCATGGCGTGGGTCAGATTGTAGCGCAGGAAGAAAAGGAGCTTGGTGGTGAAACTAAGTCTTTTTACACCATAAAAATTTTGGCCAATGGGATGAGTGTTATGGTCCCGGCCGATAGTGAAAACGGGGTAAGACCTTTAGTTGAAAGTGATGAAATAGATGATGTTTATGATCTTTTAAAGACTCATGACATCGAATTAGATAATTCTACTTGGAACAGACGTTACCGCGAGTACATGAATAAGATTAAAACAGGTTCTCTTATAGAGATTGCTGAAGTTTTAAGAGCACTTTTTCTTTTGCGTTCAAAAAAGAATTTAAGTTTCGGTGAAAAGAAGATGCTTGAACAGTGTCGTGAACTTATTGCTCAAGAAATCGCTCTTTCTAAGGGTGGCGACAAAGAAGAAGTAAATAAGCAAATCAATTCATGTTTTGAAGATGAGCAGCAAAGCCAAATTAGTTAATCTTCATCTTCAATAAAAAGTTCTTGAATAGCGGGCCTCAAATTATAAGTTGAGGCCATGCTTTTTCCATATGCTCCTACATCACAAAGTGCCAATGCATCTCCTGAATAAAGCTTGGGGATGGCCCGCTTTCTAGCAAAAACATCAGTGCTCTCACAAACCGGTCCGACTATGTGATAATTTAAAACTTCTAGCGAGTCTGGCTGTTTTATTCGCAAGATCCGATGGAAGGCTTCGTAGAGGGCCACTCGACTCATATCATTCATCCCTGCATCGATAATGGCAAAGTTTTGCTGGGCTTGAGACTTTGTTCGGATGACTCTTGTTAAAAGCAAACCTGTTTTTCCCGCAATCCAACGACCAGGTTCAAATATGACTTTTGGGACTTCGCTTTGATTGAGCTTTTGCGACAAAGCATTCATATACTCATGTAAATGAATAAGCTCTTGACCTTGCTCTGGAGAGTAATCTATTCCTAGTCCTCCTCCAACATCAAGAAATTCAAGAGTGTCAGGGCAAAACTTGGAGAGCTCAAGCATTTGATCAACGGCCTCAAGAGTGGCGTCCATGTGCGTGAGTTGACTGCCTATATGGACAGAGAGTCCAACAAATTGAATGTTCTGGTATTTCTCTCTGTTTTGATAAATTCTTTGGATGAAATCAAAACTTAAGCCAAACTTATCTTCTCCAGCTCCAGTAGCGATATTTTTATGGGTCTTCGCTTGAACATTTGGGTTGAGCCTCATCGCTACTTTGGCCTTAGTGTTTAATTGAGATGCGAGCTCATTGAGCTCTTCCAGCTCTTCTAAAGATTCGACATTAAACGAGCCTATCTTTTTCTCCAGGCCAAGCTTCAGCTCTTTTTGTGTCTTCCCCACACCTGAGAAAACAATGTTTTGAGGTGCTATTCCGCTTTCGAGGGCACGAATAAGCTCTCCTCCAGAGACAATATCTGCGCCTGCACCTTCTTTAGCGATAGCGCTAATCAATCGTGGGTGAGGGTTGGCCTTAAGGGCATAGCAAATTAATGATGACTTTTGAGGCATCATTTCTTGAGCTTTCGATTTAAATTCGACGAAGTTCTTTTTAAAAAGCTCCTCTGAATAGATATAGAATGGAGTTTCTCGTCTCTCAATAATTTTCGAGAGTTCAACTCCTTGAAAGAAAAGTCTGGCCTGATTTAGAGAAAGGCCTCTACTCGGATCATTTTGCATAGGGTATTATAAAATCATGAGTGATGAGAGTCAAAAAGCAATTTTTCAGCTAGAGTCAAAATTTCAACCGACAGGTGATCAGCCTCAGGCCATTGAGGCCATAAGTTCAGACTTCCTGGCCGGTAAGAAGGAGCAAGTGCTTCTAGGTGTCACAGGGTCTGGAAAGACCTTCACGATGGCCCATACCATTCAAAGGCTAGGGAAAAAGACTCTTGTGCTCGCACATAATAAGACTTTGGCCGCTCAGCTTTACGCTGAGTTTAAGGAGTTTTTTCCTCATAATGCTGTTGAGTACTTTGTTTCCTATTACGATTACTATCAGCCAGAAGCCTATGTGCCAGGAACAGATACTTATATTGAAAAGGACTCATCTGTTAATGATGAAATCGATAAGCTTCGTCATGCGGCGACTCGCTCTCTTCTAGAACGTGATGATGTGATTGTTGTCGCAAGTGTCTCTTGCATTTATGGTATTGGGTCGCCTGATGAATATGCTGATCAGCGCTTAACTTTATTTAAAGAAGAGAGCTATGAGAGAGAGGAGTTGTTACGCTCCCTGGTTTCAATTCAATATGAAAGAAATGATATTGATTTTTCTCGTGGCTGCTTTCGGGTTCGTGGTGACTTGGTTGAGGTTTTTCCTCCACATGAAGACGAGAATGTGATTAGGCTCGAATTTTTTGACGACGAATTAGAAAGTATTTCTCTCGTAGATCCGTTACGAGGTAAGGTAATCACTCAACTCCCCAAAATTTCAATTTATCCTAAGTCTCATTATGTCGTGGGTGAGGAGAGACTTACAAAAGCGATTGAGACAATTAAGGTTGAACTCAGAGAGAGACTCCAAGAGCTTAAAAGACACGAAAAGCTCGTTGAGTACCAAAGGCTCGAGCAAAGAACGCTGCTAGATCTTGAAATGCTTGAAGAAATGGGTTTTTGTACGGGGATTGAGAACTATTCTCGCCATTTTACAGGAGCAGGGCCAGGTGATCCTCCACCGACCCTTATTGATTTTTTTGGTGATGATTTTTTGATGATTATTGATGAGTCACATATTACTGTTTCCCAGGTTGGAGGCATGTACCGAGGAGACAGGGCACGTAAGCAAAACCTCGTCGAATACGGGTTTCGATTGCCGAGTGCTCTAGATAATAGGCCTCTTAAGTTCGAAGAGTTTGAAAAAAAATTGGGCAAGACCCTCTATGTTTCCGCCACTCCTGGTAATTATGAGATGAAACGTACTTCCGGGGAGTTTGTTGAACAGATCATTAGACCGACATCACTTCTTGATCCTGTGATTGAAGTAAAAGATGCATCTAATCAAGTTGATGATTTACTTATCCAAGTGAAAAAAAGCATTAAAGAAGGTCATAAGATTCTGGTTACGACTCTGACTAAAAAATTAGCTGAAGAGCTTACAAGTTACTATCAAGCCGTGGGACTGAAGGTTCGTTATTTGCATTCGGACATTGACACTCTTGAGCGCATGGAGATTATTCGTGATTTACGCTTAGGAGAGTTTGATATTCTTGTTGGGATTAACCTTCTTAGAGAAGGCCTTGATATCCCGGAGGTCGCTCTAGTTGCTATTCTTGACGCTGACAAAGAAGGCTTTTTGCGCTCCGAGCGTTCGTTGATTCAGACTATGGGGCGAGCCGCGAGAAACTCAGAAGGGCGAGTTATTCTTTATGCCTACAAAGAAACGGCAAGTATGAAGCGAGCGATGAGTGAAACAGACCGGAGAAGAAAAATTCAAATTGAGTACAATAAAGAGCACGGGCTCTCACCAATGACGATTATTAAAAGTGTTTCAGGTGGCGTCATCGAAACCCTTCGAGGTTCTAAGAAAAAGCAAAAGCGCGATAAGAAAGTTGTTAGAGGAGACCTTACTCCTGAAAAGATTGATGAGCGTGTTAGAGAGCTTCAATCTTTAATGAAAGAGTACTCTAAAGAGTTGCAGTTTGAACAAGCTGCTAAAGTTCGAGACGAAATCAAAGAGCTTAAGCAGGCCAGGTTAATGTTTTAAATCAGATAAGCTTTGTTTGAATATAGCGCTTTCTTAAATCAATCTCTTCATCCCATGGACAATCATTCAAAAAATCGTACAGCGCTAATGCATGGCCTCTTTGAGCGCAGAAAGCGTCTGCTTCGAGCTGCGCTTCTAGGGGATCTAGGTTTCTAGCTGAATGTTTAAGGATAAGATGACCCGCTTCGTGTAGGAGAATCGCTATCCCTCGCTCAGGAGAAGCGCAACGAAGAATTTTTAAGAGATCCGGAAAAATAATAATAAAATCAAATTTTTCTGTCGCATTAAATGCACAACTGTAAAGGCCAGAAGCTGGAGTTAAAATTAGTTTTTTATTTCCTTTCATTAGGGCCCTAAGGTCCTGGTCCTTAAAGCATTGAAGAAATTCTATGATTGTGCGCTTTAGATATCTATCTTCATTAATCCACTGATGAAAGGGATTCTCAAAGAAGTCTTTCTGGAAGACCTTCTGGTTGACTTCTATACTCGGTCTTTTGCGGCGAATGAGTTGTAACATGGTGTCCTCCCTTTCATGTCATACAACTGTGTATCGGTTTTATTGTTGATAAGAAGAAGGTTGCTCCAAGTTTTTGGCAAGTTTTTCCGGCCGGCTTCGATCTGTAGGGAATTGTTAAGAAAGATGATAGTATAGAGCTATGAAAATAAAGGTTTTTTTACAATTTTTTTTATTCTTAAGCCTTATGCTTCCAATGGTTCAAAGCCTCTATTCTCAAGAACGAAGCGAAACTTTCATCGTGCGAAACTTTGAAGACCATGTTCAAGTATTGGCACCTAAAAAAATGTATGATGAGCAGTCAGTGATTATTGAGAACCGGACATTAGAGAAACTTATTGGCCGGTTAAGCACGCCCGATGATAAGCATATTGAGTTTGTGGCCATTAAGCCTAAGAAGTCTAAGTCACTTAAGCTTCCAGGCAAAGGGCATAAAAACTTGATTTTTGTGCCACTATCACCGGCCTTTCAATCTGTTGAACTTAAAGTAGGTATGGAAAGTTATGAGATTCCTGCGAAAAGATAAAACCGAAAAAACAATACTTGTTATTTCTGACATCCATTTAGGTGGAGGCGCTTATGTAGGTAATCGTCGTAATCTCTTAGAAGACTTTCATTATGATAGAGAGCTTGTAGAGTTCTTGGAATATTACTCTACAGGGGAGTATGCTAACCGCGATGTTGAAATTGTGATCAACGGGGATCTTTTTGACTTCCTGGCGGTTCCTTATGTTCGATATTTCGATGATGAATTTTGGTCAGAAGAAGCTGCCATGGAAAAATTTCAGCTTATCCTTAAGGCACATCCCGAAGTCATGCAAGGTCTTATCGACTTTGTATCACAAAAAAAGAAAAAGATTGTTTTTGTTATTGGTAATCATGATGCCGAACTTGTGTTTCCATCCCTTCGAGAGCATTTACTTGAAAAGTTTCCTGAAGAGGTTCGAAACAACTTTTCGATACATTTAGATGTAACAGGGGAGTACCAACCTGAGGAAGGAGTGGTTATTAAGCATGGTCATGAATATGAGTTGGCACACCATTTTCATCCTGAAGACTCACTTGTTCAAGATGAAAATGGACGTCGCTACTTTATTCCTCCCTGGGGATCATATTATGTCACAAGAGTTATCAATAAGTTTAAACAAGAGCGAGGTCACATAAATGCAGTAAGACCTATTGGTAAGTTTATGATTAATGGTCTCATTTATGACACTCTTTTCACGGCGCGTTTTGGCCTTGCGACAACATTTTATTTTGTCGTTGTCCGCTTCTTATCAGTGTTTCACTATAAAAACCCTATGAAAAAAATGATTAAAAATGCGCTTGAAGAGCTTGAGCTATTTAAAGATTATGAGACTCTTACACGAGATTTTTTCATTGAGAATGAAGACGTCAAAGCACTCATTGTAGGTCACACTCATGAGCCCATCATGAGGAGTTACTCTGATGGAACAGTTTTTCTTAATACCGGAACTTGGACAGATATGTACAATTTAGATTTTGGAAAGCAAGGCGTAGGCCCTCAGCTAACTTATGCCCAAATTGACATCAAAGAGAAGTACAAAAGCCGTCGAAAAAATAGTTCACATCTACCAGATGATCCTTATAATCATCTAGAAATAGGACTAAATATCTGGGAGGGTAAGAAAGTCTACCCTTTTAGAGAATACTAACTTTCCTTTTTAATATCTAAGTCCACATTTTTAGCAGCTTCACCTTCAGAATAGCAGAGTTCAATAAATAATGGCCCATGGTCACTTTCGATGGGAATAAGGACAACTTCCGTTTTCATGGGGTAATGTATGCTATGATTTTTTCCTTCGATCATTGAAGGAATGGCCATATTGGTCGTGTAGCCCATCTCTTTGAGATCGCGTTTTGCATTGCCCATAATCATGTTGCAGATCTCTCCTCCAACATCAGTAATTTCATCATTATATTCAGTGTGCTCTTCCATCAGCATGGCACTGGCCGCTTTGATGTAGGTATCGTATGGAAAGGCCATAACGAGCATGGCCTTGTAAGGAGTTTTAATGTCTCCATCTTGGTATACTCCTGAGAGGCCAAGAACTGAAGAGACGTCGCCTCGAGAAGTGTTTCCTTCTTTTATCGATGGTTTTTGAGGTTCGAGTTTTGTATAAACCATCGTTTCAAAAACGTTTTTTGCTGCATCAATAAAAGGTTTCGAGAAATCAATAAATCGTTTTTGCGATGACATAGCGCCTCCTTATAGGCCTAATTCTTTAATATATGAGTCTATACTTTTTTCCTGCTCATTATCACCAATGGCAATAGATGAGCGTTTGATACTTTTAAACTTATCGGCGAGCCATTGTAATCGTGTTGCAAAAGCTTTGGTGTTTATAGACTGTAAGTCTTCTTTTTTATTTTCCTTTAGAGAGTTAACCATCTTGCGCAAAAGCTCAACAGAGTCAAAGAGTATGGCGACAACTATTTCAATTAGTGGGGGATCCTCAATTTGACTGGATTTATAGCCAATTATTTTACCCATTTCACAAAAAAGCGCTGTTTGCTCTGCGCCTATTGATTTTGCAGCACCCATGACTCTATCGATAATTTGACCAAACTTTTCAAGTTGTTGGACCTGTGTTGAGTCCTCTTCGAGGACTTCGAGGCACTCTTCAAGTTGATCAAAAAGCTCTTGTGATTCGTCACAGAAATCATCAATAATTTCTTTCATCATGGGATCTTGCAGGTCACTCACATAAACTCCATGTAATTATTTATTAAAGATTTTATCGATTTTATCTTTCAATGTTGCCGCAGAAAAGGGTTTAACAATGAAATTGCTGACTCCAGCTTTCACAGCAATAACGACATTTCCTTGTTCGGATTCAGCTGTAATCATCAAAAAGGGAAGTTGCTTAAATTCTTCACTAGCTCTTACTTTCTTTAACAAATCGAGTCCGGACATGATCGGCATGTTCCAGTCAGAAACTATAAACTCATATGGCTCACCGTCTTCATGTGCTTTTTGCATCATTGGCCATGCCGTTGCACCGTCATCGGCCTCAGTTAAGTTTGTGAAGCCAACTTCGTTCAACATTTTTTTGATAATCTTTCTCATTGTCGACATATCATCAATGACAAGAATCTTCATGTTTGCTTTTAGCGCCACGGTTTTCTCCTTAGGATTTAAGCAGCTTTATCTGCTGAGTGATTTTCAATCTGTTTTATAAGACTTTCCGTAATTTTATCTCCAAATCCGTATTCGAGTCCAGGGGTAAGATTGTGATCTTTTAAATTTTTAAGCATTTGAGGTATTTTTATCGGTGAACCCGAAACCTGGCCTGAGCTATATTCAAATATATGTGCGCAGGCACCAAGTATTAATGCAAGTTTATCTATGTGTGGTGACTTCTTTTGCTCAGGAAAGCCTTGGCCTTCTGTACGCTCATGATGCTGTATGATGATATTTAAACACCTGTGGGACAAGTTTACCTGACTTTTTCGAATGAGATGAAGTGAGAGTCCTGGATGTTTTTGAAATAATCTTTTCTCTGTATTATTGAGTTTTAACTGTGCTTTTTTGGTTAGTTGAGGAGAGTACTGAGTTTGGCCAATATGGGCCAAAAATGCAGAACAAATAAGGTCGCCTATTTCTTCTTCATCTACAATCCCTAAAGATTGAGCGCAAAAAAAACTTAAAGCGACAACTCTATTAAGATGGTTATCTTCATGCATGAAAATCATCGAGAAGTATCGAGAGAGACTCACTGTATGAGAAATTTTTACACTTAGAGTAAGTATTTTATTTTTAGCAGCAAGAATCATTGGTAAAAAATTATCATCTTCAATGCATTGATGAATATGTTCATCTAGTTTAAAGGGAGATTTTTTTTCTTGCTCTTCTACATGTTGAACTTGTTTAAGCCTCTCTTTTTCAATTTCTTTAAGGTCTGCTGGTACGAGAGAAGGAATGTCGAGATCATAGTAGTTGAAATTTCTTAAAAATGTTTTTCTTTGCCGCATATTAATAGCGATCTTTCCACCCTTACTCTCGATAAAATCTAGCAAGTCTGATTTTGACTGATCCATAGGGTAGTTTGCACTAAGAAAGAGGTTATAGACCTCAGTCATTGGATTAAAAACATAGAGGTGAAAAGGAAATATCCTTTTGTCCTGTAGATGGAATCGTTGAATAGTAAAATAAGTATCTTTTCTTTTTTTCATATCTAACTGGCCTTTTTCCCGAAAAACTTGCCAAGAAGGCCTTTTTCTTTTTTTGTTTCTTGCTCTGGTCTTTTTTCTGTTACCTTATTTTGAGTAGCAGGAGTATGGCCTTTTTCGGTAAGTCCTGATGGGTGGTAGTGCTCACTATAGAATCCTCGAGCAGACTCTAGAATGACCTCTAGCGCGCCTATACGTGATTCTCTGTATCCTTTTGTGAAATAGACGACTGCAAAGCCCATGAGTTCTCCGTTTTCATAATACGGATAATAAAAATCTAATTCCTTGTCTTGGAATGTTTTATCTGACCATGCAGGGAGTTTCATCTGCTGCCAAAAAGGAAGCTTAATACCTTTAAGCTCTTCCCATATTTCGTGAGTTTCGCTGTCTTTTTGAGAAGGAACAATATCTTCAAAAGGACATAGCATCAGCACTGGTTCTTTAATGCCTTTCTTGTATGAGTAGAATGTTGTCAAGCCTGATTGTAGTTCATGAATTTTTTGAGCTATATGGATTAGTAGCTGATCGATTTTTGTTGTATTGTCAGAATAAAAAGATTGAATTTGAATAACTTCATCTAGGCCACACGGGAATGGCTCATAAACAGTATCTTCTTCTCCCGCTTCATTTGTTGATCCTTCTTGATCGAGTTCCTCAAGACTACTGTCTAGTCCAATATGGGTTGATTGTTCCCCATCTTGTTCAACTGGCGAAGATGACTTCTTTCCCTCTGTTATCGAAACACCATTTTGGGATTTGTCGCTTCCCTCGTATTCTGTAGAGATTTTAACCTTGCTTTTGAGGTCGTAGGGGATAGATTCATACTCATCTTTGAGTTTTTCATAATCTATTGTTTGCTCCCCTAATTCATCATTTGCGTAGTGGAGCTCTCCTGCATTTTTTGATTCTTTTTGATCAATGCTATAGCTTGGGCCATCTTCTTTTTCATTATCGATTTCCTCTTCTTTAGAAGAATGGTCTTTCTTTAAATCGTCATAACTCTCTTGCCCATTTTGATCTGATTTTCTTTCCCCAAAATCTTCATCTTGTTTGGCCTGGCGCTGGTGAAGGTTTCCCCAGCCTTGTTCTTCATGTTTGTTGCCTTTGCCTTTGTAGTGTTTTTTTATCTGGTCGGCACGATTGTCGGCGCGTTGGGCCTCTTTCGTCTTTCCTTCATTACTTGAATAACCATCTCTTCTATTTGATTTTTTTTCACTCTCTTCTTTTTCTGCCCGCTGCCTCTCTGACTCTGTATCTTCTTCGATGAGACCATTTGATGAAGTTTTGTTATAGTCTTTTTCCTCTTCTCTTTTTTTCTTTTCAGTCTCGTTGTCAGTAGGTTTTGATGATGAAGAACTCGTTCTGTCTGCTCTTTGCTTTTCTTTCTCTTCCTCTTCTTCTTTACTTCTCGTTTTTTTGAGATCTTCCTCTTTATCTAGGGCCAGCTTCTTATCTTTTTTTCTTTCTTCTTGTTCTTCTTCGTCAACCCCGATGTTAGGGTCTGCTTCTTCTGGTGAAGATTCGAGGTCTAGTTGTTTCTCATTGTCTATTAGATCATCTTCCTCTTGCTCTTCTTCAAGGTGAGAAAGAGATCCCTTGATATATTTTTCAATGTTTTTTGATTTTCTTTTTTGCTCATCACTTAATGGTGAGTTGTCATCATGAATGGCCTCACCATCATGTTTCAACTTCCCATCTATCTCTTCATAGTTGCTCTTACTTTTTTTTGAGTCTTCTTCGCTCGAGATGTCGAGGTTTTTATTTCCTCTGCTTCCAATATTACCTTCATCTTCTTCTGGACCTGGACCTGGACCTTCTAGTTCTCCTCTCATCTTATCGTCTTCGAGATGATCGCGCTCACTCTCATGAGCATCGTGATCTTCCTTTTGGGATGTCTCGCTAAGCTTTCCTTTCATATGAGATTGCATATGATCGGGGTTTGATTTCTTTTTCTTATCGTCTTTCTCGAATTCGAGATCTAGGGATTTGTCTTTCTTTCGTTCTTCAAAGGGGTCTTCCTCTTCAGCTTTGTCTTTATTGTATGAATGGCCTTCTTCTTCTATTTCTAGTGCTAGCGACTTTTTGATATCATCAAATTCATCGTCATCCTCTAAATCGTTTTCTTTTTTGTCTTTTTTATAAAGATCGTCGTCTATATCGAGGTCTGTTTTTTTTGATTTACCTTTATAATGAGTATCTATTGCTTCTTCTTTGTATTTCTCTTTTTTTTCTTTTTCCTTATCTAGTTCTTCTTCCTGGTTGACCTTACCTTTCCAGTGGGACTCTTGAGAGTCGCCATGACTTCCCGCATCTTCTTCATTATCTTCTTCGTTATCTTCTTTTTTTTCATATCTTTGTCGGTAATCAATTGATTCTTCTTCCTCTAGCTCTTTTTTATCTTTTTTACCTCTGTAGTAGCTGTCTTCACTCTCTACTTCACTTTTCTCATCTTTGCTGAACTTTTTCTCTTCATCTTCATCATCATCGGCCGACTGAGATTTAATTGAACGAAGTTGGAGCTTTACTTTATACATTAAAGTTTTAGGTGCAACAGGCTCAGTAATACACTCAGTAAGGCCGACTTTATCAAACTTCTCCAGGGTCTTTGGTGGAATCTTTTTTGGAGAAATAAGAATTATTTTTGAATGGATCTTCTGCATTGTCTTCTTGTTTGTTTGAAGAGCTTTTGCACATTTTTTTGGATCGGAGAAAAGACAAAGAGATTGTCCTACTGTAGGGAAAAGTTGGTTGAATTCATTTATGTCGTCGATTTCGTATATTTCGACGCCATCGGCTTCTGCATTTTCCTCGCTGACCTCTTTAAGTTTTTTAAGAGTAGGGCTTAAAGGGTGAATAAATATAAGTGGTTTTACTGCATCCATATATGTGAAACATATCGGTTAGAGTGACTTCTTTCTTAGATTTAGCAAAAAACATTCTTCTATGAAAAACATGCCAGAGCGTTTCGCTCGGGTATAAGTTGCTGAATTTATGGAAATTTTTCTCAAGCTTTTGGCGCTCAAGTCGATAGGTCTTTTGAAAGGACTTTTAAAGTTCTTAAAACATGAATAACTCAAGCAGTAAGCTTATTGGTCCTCAAGGTTAGGGACCTAGTTCCATGGAAAGGAACAATCATTTCCAAGGAGGATCTAATGGGTTTACGTATTAACACAAACACAACGTCGCTTGCAGCTCAGCGTACGCTAGGAAACAACAATTCCAAGCAAGCCGAGTCATTAGCGAAATTGTCATCAGGGACGCGAATTAATAAGTCGGCCGATGATGCAGCTGGTTTGGCAATTAGTGAAAAATTGAAAGCACAAGTTCGAGGCTTAGGACAAGCCGAGAGAAATGCTAACGATGGTATCTCAATGATTCAGACCGCTGAAGGTGGCCTTAACGAAGTTTCAAACATTCTTGTTCGTCTTCGTGAGCTTGCTGTTCAGTCTGCGTCGGATACTGTTGGAGATAGTGAAAGAGAATTCACTGATCTTGAGTATCAAAACTTGAAACAAGAGGTTGAAAGAATCTCTCAAGTGACAGAGTTCAACGGTAAGAAGCTTCTTAACGGAGAAGGTGATAAGTATGATATCCAAATTGGTATCAACAATGATGACTTTCAAGATCGTATTAGTTACGACGCTTCAGTCACGAACTCAAGCCTTGATAGTCTAGGTATTGGCAGCTTGTCAGTTTCTAATAAAGAGGATGCTCAAGGTAGTCTTTCATCGATTGATGAGGCCATCCAAAGTATTTCAGGTCAACGTGCTGAACTCGGTGCTAAGCAAAACAGGTTGCAATCAACAATCCAAAACTTGCAAGTTACGAATGAAAACCTTTCTGCTGCAAACTCTCGTATCCGCGATACTGACTACGCTGCAGAGACGGCCAAAAACGCTAAGTTAAGTATCTTAAATCAAGCAGGCACAGCTGTCTTGGCCCAAGCAAACGCTCAAGGTCAAAACGCACTCAGCCTCATTGGTTAAAAGACCTCTCAAAACCTGAGAACATGATGCAAGTCATGATCGGCCCCCTGAATAGGGGGCCTTATTTTTTTAAGAGGTAGTGAGAAACATACCACTCTCGACCTTGGTCATAAGCAAAGAGCTCCTCACAGGCCATAAAAAAGACGCGCCAGTAGCGTAGCCATTTAAGACCTTCTCCTTTTCCGTAGGTCTTTTCGAAGATCTTGAGGATTTCCTCTTTTGAAGAATCCATTTTATCAAGCCAGGCACGACTCGTTTTTTCGTAGTGCTGGCCATTAACTTGCCATTGGTTTTCGATTTTTAAGTCGTCTTGAAAGTTATAGAAAAGTTGATCGGCCGGCATCATCCCGCCACTAAAAAAATACTTACTCATCCAATCGGTTGAATCTTTCACTTCATAGGGGTAGGCGCCTTTTTTATTGACGAATATATGCACAAACATTTTTCCATCGTCTCTAAGCCAGTGAGAGATTTTATTAAAGAGCTTTTGATAGTTTTTCATATGTTCCATCATTTCGATAGAGACAACTCGGTCAAAGGCTTTTTCTTCGTGCTCATAATTAACAATATTTGCTGTGATAACATTCACATTTAGAAGGCCTCGCTTTTTGGCCTGCCCCATAATGTATTCTTTTTGAGAGCTTGAATTTGAAAGTGCAGTGAATTTTGTTTTTGGGAATTTTGCTGCTGCATAGAGTGTAAAGGAACCCCATCCACAACCAAGGTCAAGCACGTCTTGGCCATCTTGAATATCGGCCCTTTTTAAGTAGGTTTCAAGCATTTCTGCTTCTGCTTCATCAAGTGTCTGAGCATTGTCCCAGGAGCAGCAGCTGTATTTGAGGTGTTTACCAAGGACTAAAAGATAAAACTCATAGGGGACTTCATAATGTTGTTCATTGGCATCTTGTGTTTGTACGGCGATCGGCATGCCTTTTAATTGATTGGCGTAATGACGAAGTTGTTTTTCTGAGTCCTTAGAGAACCCGTTATCGACCTCTTTTTTCTTTTGTCCTATAAGATGTTTGATACCAAAGCGAAGAATTGAGTCTGGTATTGGGGCCTTGGCGATAATTGTATCAAGCATTTATTCCTCCTGAAGTCGTCGTGAAGTGTAGGTGAGGATATCACGAGTAGATTTCTGACAAACTCAATATAATTGAGACAAAAATTCTTGTTTTTTAAGATAAAACCTTAGGCCAAGAGGCTATAATAGAGCTCATGACAACGTTGTGCATGAATTTCCGCACGTTCTTTTCTTTCATTGCGGTTATATAGATCAATGAGGTACCGCCGTGAGTGGTAGATTTCCTGCCGTGCGAGGTCACGGATTACTAATGGCGTTTTTAAGCATTGTGTAATTTTTTTCAAGCAAATGAAATGCGTGAGTAAAAGTCTTTCCGCCTCATCAGGTAAACTAATAGACTCGTAGGTTTCTGCAAGAGATTGCGTAGTTAATGTGAAATGATGAAGGGCAGGAATTTTGAGTTCAATTGCAAGTTCAATGACTTCAACAAGATGGATGACTTCTTCAAGCGCTTTTGTATAGAGCTCGAGGGCCTGGTCAAATAATCCTTGAACCTTATGTTGGTTTGCCTGAACTATTAACTCTGTCCATGTACGGTGACCTTTTTCACAATTTTCAACAATTTCATTCAGAGACTTGTCTGGATTTGTACGGGTAGGCATAAGGTCGAATTCCTTTGAGTGCATGTGTTCGCTAGGGGCTTATACCCGGCCATGAGCTAAATTGAAATAGAAACTCGCTTGAAATTTATGTTTTTTTTTCCATTAAAATATTGTTGAGACCGTCATTTTAGACACTTAATAGCTATAGCAAAGGATGCACCACGGCATTGCTTTGACCGTTAAGGCAAAGAGTTGAATAATAATAAAAGATTCTTTTTTCTAGGAGAAATAAGTGAAGCCGATAAAATACCTTCTCGTAGGTTTTTGCTTTTTTAATGTTTTGGCGCTTGAGGCCCAAGTTGTAGAATACGTCCGTGCTTCTTGGCGTGAGGACCCTTCAAGAACCTTAAGTCTAATATGGAATGCGCCTAGTGAGGATGGATTAGAACATACTCTTTACTACGATACGAAAGACCATGGTCAAAATGTAAATAGCTACGCGTATAAATCTCGATCACATTTTGTCCGTGACTATAAAGGCATGCAAAATACCTATGTCCGACTTAGTGATCTTGTTCCTGGTGAGCGTTACTATTTTTTAATCCAAACCCCTGAGGGAACCTCGAGGCGTTATTGGTTTGAAACGATTCCGGACTCAAAGTCTTCGCGTCTAAGTTTTATTGCCGGAGGAGATTCTCGTACTAATCATTTTGCCCGAAAAAGGGGAAATGAACTTGTCGCCAAACTTCGCGCTCACGCCGTTTTTTTTGATGGCGATATGACCACTTTTGGGACCGGCTGGGAATGGCGTCGCTGGATGGACCACTGGCAAGAAACGATTGCACCTGATGGAAGAATTACTCCCATTATTGTCGCTCGAGGTAACCATGAAAAAAGTGATCGAATGGTACAATATCTTTTTGATACACCTCGAAAGGCTTATTACCATTTGACCTTTGCTGACGGGCTTTTTGATTCCTTTATTTTAAACTCCGAAGGAGTTATAGGAGGGGATCAAACTCGCTGGCTTGAAAGCTCGCTCATTAAATCTCATGAGCGTCAGGCTACGTGGCGTTTTTCGATGTATCACGTACCGATGCGTCCACATACGGATAATAAACCTTTTGGTACTCACCAATATAGATATTGGGCGCCACTTTTTCATCAATATGACGTTCAGCTTATTATGGAAGGAGACTCACACACAGTAAAAACAACTTACCCTTTAAGACCAACTTCTCAAGACGGTCATGAGGATGGTTTTGTTCGCGATGATATGACCGGGAATGTTTATATAGGTGAGGGCACTTGGGGCGCACCCTTGAGGGATAATAATAATGACCGCAGCTGGACTCGCTCGAGCGGAAGCTTCGCGCAGTTCAAATGGATATTTGTCGATAAGGACAAGATGGAAATTAGAACTGTGCTTTTTGAGGACATAGATCGTGTTGATTATGTTCATGAAGATCAGCGATTTGAAATTCCTAAAGGACTTCAACTTTGGAAAGACAGAAATGGCGATGTCGCTGTCGTGATAAGCAATAGAAACCTCTATTTTCAAGTGCCATATAGAGATGCCCAGTTTGATATTCATCTTGAACTTGAGCGCTTGATGGCCTCCATCTTTTAAATGGAAAAACTTAGAGCAAAGAAAGATTTGTTGTTTTGGTCTGTTTTCTTTGTTTTCCTAGGAAGAGGGTTACAGCTCATATTCTGGGATGCGCCTTACCGTTCTATTATTTGGGACCAGCAGTTGACAGGTCCTTTCATTGAATTTTTTATGAGCTGGCATGAGTTTACCTCGTGGCTCGCCGTAGATCGTTTTGTAAGTCTTTTTACACGTTTCCAAGGAGTTTTTTTAATAATCAGTGCTTTTGCTCTTTTTTACATTCGACCTAAAGCAAAAACTTTTCGAGCTCTTATCCACCTCGCTTCTTTGCAACTACTCTTAGTCGCCATCGCGGGGTTTTGGCACTCGCATCACCAATGGCCATATTTATTAGAATATTCTCTTCAGGTAGGAGTCGGGCAGCTGTATTTAAAATCAGTTTCAGGTCATGCCCCGCTAAAGTGGGCAAAAGTTTTGGTCGCCTTTACCTTCATTGGTCATGGGGCTTACGCTTTGGGCATTTATCCAACGCCTGGTCGTTTTTTTGATATGATTTTGGCCATTGTCGATCTGAGAGAATCGCATGTTCGCTTTCTTCTAAACCTGGCAGGAAGTTTTGATATCGTTTTTGGAGTTGCACTCATTTTTACTCCAAGGAAGTTTGAACGTTTACTAGTCCCCTTTCTTTTTATCGCTGGATGTTGGGGTCTTTTAACTGCTAGTGCACGTTGGCTATCTTATGTAGAGTACGATTTTTTTTGGATGAGTTTAAAACTTTGGGGACCAGAAGTACTTTACCGTATCTCTCATGGTCTCGTGCCATTTTGGTTAGTTTATCAAACGAATCATTCAACAACGACCAGGAATTATTGCAAGTAAGTGTAGCTATTTAGGCAATGCTCGTAGAAATCTACCAATTTTACGCCTTCTCGAGGAGAGATCTTTCCTCTCTGGACTTGTTTATCGATAGTCTTTTTAATCACGTGGGCCATATAATCAGGATTGTACTGCATAGTGGACAGGACTTGTTGAGCAGAGTTGCCTTGGATGCATTCTTCAATGTAGAAACCACTCGGGTCATCGTCATCGCAATAAATGTGAACTTCATTAAGACGACCAAAAAGATTATGCATATCGCCCATAACATCTTGGTAAGCTCCAGTTAGAAATAGGCCGACATAATAAGGTTCATCTGGAGATACGTCGTGTAGGGGGATTGTTTTTGTACTGTCATCAAGGTTAATGAATTGGTCAATTTTGCCATCAGAGTCACAGGTAATATCTGCTAATGAACAAAGAACTTGAGGTCTCTCATTTAGTCGGGTGATGGGGGCAACTGGTAAAAGTTGATCAATGGCCCAAGAATCGACTGCCGACTGAAAAACACTAAAGTTACAGAGGTATTGGGGGGCGAGGTACTCTTCGAGATGTGCTAAGTCTTCTGGTAAAAAATCTAGCGTTTTAAGTTGATCTACGACTTGTTTATGTACTTGCCAATAAAGAGTTTCAATTTTTGCCCGCTCTTCTAAAGTAATGACACCAAGTCTAAAGGCGTTAACTCCGTCTTCTTTGAGTTGGTCAGCTTCATTAATAATTGTTTGTAGGTACTGTGGCTTTACTTGATTAAGGAGATCTCGCATGTTTGTGACAATGATATGTTCATCTGTGGCCTTTTTTGTATCAAAACGAGTATTTGAGGTTTCAATTTTATCGACGACTTCAGATATGACGCAAGAGTGATGGGCCGTGATGTAGCGTCCACTCTCAGTGATAATATGGGGGTGTGGGACTTCTTCAATATCGCAAACTTGCTTGAGACCGTAGACGATGTCTTCACAGTATTCCATGACCGTATAATTTATTGAGGATTCATTGGTTGAACGTGAGCCATCATAATCAACTCCAAGCCCACCACCAACATCCATATAGCGGATATCAACTCCCAGTTTAATGAGCTTCGCGTAAATCCTAGCACCCTCAGAAATAGCGTCTTTGATAGTCCGGATGTCGGTAATCTGACTTCCGATGTGAAAGTGAAAAAGTTTAAAACACTCAAGAAGGTCATTTTGTTTAAGTAATTCGACACATTGGATAAGCTCGGCAATCGTAAGCCCAAACTTTGCGCGCTCGCCTCCAGACTCTGCCCACTTTCCTCGCCCTTTAACAGACATTTTACAGCGCAGTCCAATAACGGGCTTGATCTTCATTTCTTTGGACAATTTTAGCAAGGCCGTAAGTTCAGAAAACTTCTCTATAACCACGATAATGTTACGGCCCATTTTTAGGCCCATTAAGGCCAACTTGAGATAGTCGTGGTCCTTGTATCCATTAAGGATTGTGAGCGATTGGTGATTATCATTTAATGCTAATACAGAGAGGAGTTCTGGTTTACTTCCGGCTTCTAGCCCAAAGTGATAGGGTGCCCCTGCATCGACGACTTCCTCTACAACCTCTCTCATCTGATTGACTTTGATAGGAAAGACTCCCATAAAGCGACCTTCGTAGCTTGCATCTTCAATCACTTCGCGAAAAGTTCTGTTAAGGTTCTTTACTTGTGAGCGCAAAATGTCGTGGAAACGAATAACTGCTGGAAAAGCAATTTTTTCTTTTTTCATTTCATCTATGACTTGAGCGATATCTATAATCGGTCCATTGGGATTTTTCGTAGGTAGAACGGCCATATTACCTTTTTGGTTAATGGTAAAATAGCCATCTCCCCATCTCGAGATGTGGTATGTTTTTTCGGCTTCTTCAAGTGTCCAGTCTTTTGGTGAAGGGTCTCTTCGGTCAGTCATAGTGATCCCTGATCTAAAATTAAAAGTAATTCTCTAAGAACTTTTGTCGCAAAGACATCACTATTGCCGGAGCTATCGAGCTCTGGAGAAAGTTCAACAACGTCACATCCTACAAAATTTTTTTTATCTAGGACTTTTATAAGTTTAATAAAAGAGTGGAAGGTTTCTCCACCAGGTTCAGGAGTTCCAGTCCCTGGCATGTAAGAAGGGTCAAAATAATCGAGGTCGAGAGTCATATAGATCGGACGTTTGTCATCAATTTTTTCAACGTCCAGGATGAATTGGTCCAAAGAGGTGCGAAGGGTTTTATTTTCTCTCATCCAGGCGTACTCCTCTCTTGTGCCAGAGCGGATGCCGTATTGAATGAGCTCGTGCCCATCTTCAAAATGATCTAAACTTCGTCGCATAATAGAAGCGTGGGAATGATGGTGGCCAAGGTAGCCATCTCTTAGGTCAGCGTGGGCATCAAGGTGAAGCAGCACCATATCGGGGTATGTTTTTAAGTACGTGACGATGGGAGCATAAGAAATTGAATGCTCTCCACCTAAGGTTAAAAAGCGCACTCCGTTTTGCTCTAAGTCCACATCACGAACCATATTGAAGAAAAAGTCTGTGGCCTGTTGCCAGTTGACTTCGATATTTTCCCCTCGTCCAACAGGAAGGTTGCCGATATCGAGGAATTCATTTATGAGTGAAGTGTCTTTGTCCAAGTAAGGAGAATATGACTCGATTCCATCGGCCACGGCGCGAATAGCATCAGGCCCGTCGACGGTACCTTTGCGAAAGGAAGCTGTGCCATCGAATTCAAAACCGATGATATGAGTTGTGTTGGCCCGTAGCTCGCTTGCATGCACTGCTTCCGAGTGGGGGATCTGAGGGGGTTTGAGTCCCAAAATTTTTTTTATGGTCTGAGTCATTCTCTCGTTTTAGGAGGTTTCATTGCACTCGTCAAGCCAGATTACACCACGTTGTCTCATTAACAGGGATGGGAGGCTGGATTATTATGAATCTTTTTTATCTGAACCTGATGTCTGGTTAAATAAGTTGGAAAACCAACTCAAATGGCGTCAAGACACTATTACAATGTTTGGTAAAACCCATCCCATTCCACGACTTCAGGCATGGTATGGATGGCCAGAGGCGACCTACACCTATTCACGCATTAAACTTAAGCCTAACAAGTGGACGGCCAATCTTTTAGCGCTCAAGAGGATATGTGAGAAGTTTGCTGAAGCAAGCTTTCAAGGAGTTCTTTGTAACTTGTATCGAGATGGTCGCGACTACGCTGCGCTGCATAGTGATAATGAACCTGAACTTGGTGAGAGACCTGTAATTGCCTCATTGAGCCTAGGGGCTGAGCGCAAATTCAAGCTGCGACATAGTGATGGTGAAATTGTTGAAATATGGCCAAAATCGGGCTCACTTATAGTTATGAGTGGAAGACTTCAAGAGTGTTGGAAACATGAACTACCTAAATCGCTAAAAATAAAAGATATCCGGTTAAACCTGACTTTTAGACCGATTATTTATCAGGGTCTCTGGTTGCCTACCTAACACAATCTTGACAAACGACAGGGAAGTATTAAGATTATAGACTACTCACTTCTGAGTGGATGGAGGCGGCTTTGAGCGAAAAATCTTTAAAATCAATCTGGGTTTTTCATGAAGGAAAATTTGTTGGCCGTCGATGGGTTGTATTTCAACAAGACGGTATAAGTGCTCCCCCTCTTGCCGCTATCAGTGTGACTGAGAATCAGGAATCTGTTAATGCAGGTCTTTCTGAAGAGCTCGCTCTCAAAAAAGCTTAGCTCTTTTTAATCAAATTTCATTTCCCAGATGTCTAAACTCCAATTATAGATTTCATGCGGTCTAAACTGGGCCTTATAATCCATCGATTTATTTCCTTTTACCCAGTAGCCTAAATAGTAATATTTATAATTCTGTTTTTGCGCCCAAAGCATCTCTTTTAAAGCACCGTAAATGCCAAGAGAGCGTTTTACTAAATCAGGGTCGAAAAAAAAGTAGCTGCTACTCAAACCTTGAGTTCCTGGATCGATAAGACCTAGCGCTATGAGCTTGTCTTCGAAGTAAATTTCAGATTGAAAAGAATTCATGGCCGGAGTGTAGTGAGCAAGCCAAAAATCTTCGTGAGTCTCATTCGGGTTGTACTGCTCAGGGAATCTCAAGCGTGTATGCTTTTGATAGAGATCGAAAATTTCAGGATTAAACTTTTTGGGTGCAACTTGAAAATCGAGATCTTTATTTTTGTTGAGAATACGCCTCTGAGACTTAGAGGGGGTCCAGTCTGGGAGGGGGACTCGAAGTGGTTTGCATTCCAGACAGCCTGTGCATTTAGGGCGAAAAAAATAAAGCCCAAAACGACGCCAACCTGTCCGCATTAAACTTTCCCAATCCTTGTCCTTAAGCTCTGCGGCCAACATAAACTCATGCCTAGATTGACGGTCATCAAGATAGGGACATGACTCTTCGGGGCCGAGCCTAGGGCCTTCATAGACTTTCATGTGAAAAAGTTTATCATAGGTTGTGAGAACTGTTGTTGGGTATCGTAATTGTTTGAGCTTTCAAACTTATGTCACCCATGGCGACTTTCTTCTGACCGAGAAAATAGGATGGCCCTGTCTTTTTTTTATGTCAGGATGTGGTAGTTTACTAAGTGTCATTTTATTCGAGGAGAAAAATTTATGAGTAATGCAATTAATAGAAGAGGCTTTTTTAGTAAAGCAGCTTTAAGTGTTTTGGGGCTCGCTATCGCACCAAAGATTTTGGCAAAAGAGTGTACAGTAGGTGAAGCACCTGAAGGCAAACGCGTCGTTAAAAAAGGTGACTCTACAGCAAAAAGAATTGAGTATTACCTAGACGCCACTGAAGCCAAAGGTAAAAATAAAAAATACGAAGCAGACGCAAACTGCGCAAATTGTCGTTTTTATCGTAAAGAAAAAGACGAAGGTGGATACGCGCCGTGTACAATGGCCGCAAACCAGTATGTTGCAGCCTGTGGGTGGTGTAAGCTCTACCGCGCACAAAAAGCTTCTTAAACAAACCGTTGTCATAGCTCCTTTTTGAGAGCATAATAATCTCAAAAAGGAGCTGATTTAATGAGTGTGACAGATATTTTAAGTTTGATCGCTGATCTTGAAAAAAAAGAGTTGGCCAGTAAAACACCAGTTGAATTTATCTACAAAAATCAGAAGTACTTTCCAAAATCTCTTTCTCTAGGAGAGTCTAGCGTGATTTTTAACGTCACCAGAGACTTCTATAAAAAACTTCCCTTAACTGAACTCAAGCGACAGATTAAAGATCTTGGAACGGTTGCCGAGAACTCGGAAAAGGCAATGCTAAAAGTTGATGGCAAGCCTGACGCTGTTGAGATCTCTTCTCATTATCTTTCAAGCGATGCCTTGGAGTTGGTGTCGGCCGAGTGAGTTCTATTGTTAAAACCAGTAAAAAAACCTCTAAGAAGGTCAGCGCAACCAAAAAAAAATCTAAAACAGTAATTGGTTGGCGCGAATGGATTCACCTTCCAGATATGTCCAAAAGAATGGTCAAGGCCAAGATTGATACGGGTGCTCGAACAAGTGCTATCCATGCTGAAGATATTAAAATTTTTAAGCGTGGGCAAAAAAGATTTGTGCGCTTCAAGCTATTGCCCGATCAAAAGAGTGACCGTAAATCCCATTTTGTAGAAATGGAAATGGTTGAAAAACGAACAGTTCGTAGCTCTATCGGTCATGAGTCTGTTAGGCCTGTGGTCAAAACGGTGCTCAAACTTGGAGAATACGCTTACCCGATCGAACTCACTCTTGTGAATCGAGATATTATGGGATTTCGTATGCTTATAGGTCGAGAGGCCCTTAAAGAAAGATTTCTCATTGATCCTCAGAAGTCTTTTTTAGTAAGCAAGGATCTTAATCGAAAAGCTTTACAAAAATCTCATCAAGCAAATTAGGATATAGTTTATGGACGTCAAACCTATGAAGATTTGTATTCTCTCAAGAAACTCTAAGTTGTATTCCACAAAAAGATTGGTCGAGGCCATCTTAGAAAAAGGTCACGAAGTCGAGGTGGTAGATCCACTTAAATGTTATATTAATATCACTTCTAAAAAACCTATGGTTCACTACAAAGATCGTCGCCTCGATGATTTTGATGCCGTTATACCTCGTATTGGCGCATCGATTACCTTTTATGGGACAGCGGTTTTGCGTCAATTTGAAATGATGGGAGTTTTTCCCATTAACGAATCTGTTGCGATTGGCCGCTCAAGAGACAAGTTAAGGGCCCTCCAGATTCTTTCAAGAAAAGGGCTGGGGCTACCCAAGACGGGTTTTGCAAGTTCAACCAAAATGACTGACAACTTAATCAAGTTGGTGGGTGGCGCCCCATTAGTTATTAAGCTTTTAGAAGGAACTCAAGGTAAAGGCGTAGTTCTCGCAGAGGATGATAAGTCGGCGCATAGTTTAATCGAGGCCTTTACTGAAATGAAAGCAAACTTTCTAGTGCAAGCTTTCGTCAAAGAAGCAAAAGGTGCAGATATACGTTGCTTTGTCGTAGGAGATAAAGTTGTGGCCTCAATGATGAGAAAGGCCAAAGAGGGAGAATTTCGCTCCAATCTCCACCGAGGAGGTAGCGCCATGGCCATTAAAATTACTCCAGAAGAAAGAGAAACCGCAGTCAAAGCGGCCAAGGGCATGGGGTTGAATGTAGCAGGTGTTGATATCTTACGTTCTTCTACAGGTCCTTCTGTGATGGAAGTAAACTCCTCTCCTGGACTCGAAGGGATTGAGACAACAACTAAGAAGAATGTAGCAAGCTTGATTGTTAGCTTCATTGAAAAAAATGCTAAACTCCACAAAACGAAAACAAAAGGGCGGGGCTAATCAGTGCCAGAATTTATTAAAATTGCGGGACGAAGTATTTCCCGCGGCGAAAGAGTAAAAGTCGACCTTGAAATTCCTTCGCTTTTTGATAGCGCACAAATGAGTATACCTCTTGAGGTCTTGCGCGGAAATAAAGATGGCCCGGTGCTTTTCATTAGCGCCGCTATTCATGGAGATGAAGTCAATGGCGTAGAGGCCATTCACCAAATTCTTCGTTCAAGTTTATTAAAAAACCTGCAGGGAACTTTAATTGCCGCACCAATAGTGAATATTTATGGTTTTAATAATAAGTCTCGCTACCTTCCTGATCGAAGAGACCTGAACCGCTGCTTTCCAGGTAGCACAAAGGGTTCTTTAGGGGCCAGATTGGCCGAGATCATCATGCGTGAAATCATCACTAACTGCACTCATGTTATTGACTTACATACTGCCGCTATTCATCGTACAAACCTTCCTCAAATCCGTGCATCCTTTGAAGGTGAAAGGGCCCAGGAAACTCAAGAGTTGGCCGAAAGCTTTGGGGCCCCTGTAATGGTTAAGTCTAATCTTAGAGATGGCTCTTTTCGTGAAGCCGTTCGTTCTCAAGGCATTCCAATGCTTCTCTTTGAAGGAGGAGAGGCCTTGCGTTTTGAACCCCGAATCATTCGCACGATTAATAAAGGTGTTTTCAATGTGATGAGAAAAATTGGGATGCTTAAGGGGAAAGGGAAGACACCTTTGAAGGGGCTTTATGCGCAAAAGACTGCGTGGGTAAGGGCCTCGAAAAGTGGTGTTTTTAAAATGGATAAAAAACTTGGTGACGTCATTAAAAAGGGAGACGTGATTGCTCGTATCACTGATCCGCTTGGAACCATGGTAGAGCCCGTTATTTCTCCCTATGATGGAGTTGTCATCGGCATGAACCTAGTTCCCCTCGTCATGGCCGGAGAGGCCCTCTCAAATATCGGTCTTTTTGATGATATTGAGATTATCGAAGAAGTTCTTGAGCACCACGAGATCTAGCTCGTTAAGCCTTGCCGAAAAATTTTCTATACACAGGTTTGCGTAAGCGAAATTGAGCGTAAAGAGCAGGGTAAATAATTGCATCCATTACTTTAGAGTGAGTGCGAAACTCAATCTCATCAATGATCGTACTTTTGTCTTGAGTTCGTCTGATAATGCGATGTTTATGTTTCCAAAAAGCTAGAGGTGGGGGAAGGACTCGTCCCTCGTCTATAAAATAGATTTCTTGCTCATTTTGTTGATCTTCAGTGATAAGAGAAACCCACTTTTTCTTTTGCCCTAGAATACTCACTTCTAAATGAACTTCATCGCCTTTTGAGCAACCGTCAAAACGTTTTACTTCAAGGCCTGTTAGGGGAGGTTTTAAGGCCTTAAATAGTTTTAAGTCAAAACCTTCAAAGACTTGTTGATAGGAAGTTGAAACATTTGTAGCAAGGATGATTTTCATAGTTCACCTCGTTGTTTGAAAAGTTCGATGAGTTTTTGTGCACCAGAAATAACGCCGACAACGCCTTGACCTGGGAACACTGTATCGCCTAAGCGGTAGAAGTTTGCAAGTTTTGTTTGAGAACTGGGGTATGAGAGTAGTGTTTTGAGACGTTTATGTGGAAGGCCTCCGACACGACCTCGATAACGGCCAGTGTAGCGCTCAAAGGTGTGAGGTGTACCAATTTCTAAACGACTAAGAAACTCGATTCCATAATGAGAAAACGTTTTATTGATCACTTTTTGAAAAGCCTCATTCAGCTCTGCTTTTTGCTTTTTATAATCATCGCTTTTCCGAGGATGCGGCCAGTGTTTTTCGTGAGTATGTATGGATGCGGTTAGAGTTTGCTCACCTTGAGGAGCACGAGAGTCATCCTCTGGATGGGAAAGAGAAATAAAAACCGAATGCCCTTCGCTAAAAGGTAATTCTTTTGAGTGAATCTGAAAATAACAAGTCTCAGGTGGTTTTTGAAATCGCACTGGCAAGTATGCTGTTACGGCCCCCCAAGCTTTTGGATGATTCTTTTCCCAGGATCGAATTTGCGGTTCCAGTTCTTTGGGACCGATACTTTTGTGATTCCACATGGGCAGGGTAGATATGAGCTTTTGACAGTGGTACTCTTCTTCTCTTTGAGTGATTACTTTCCAGTCTTGTTGATCCATTCTTTCGATAGAACTCACTGTCGTTCTTGATTGAAATTCTCCACCAAACTCTTGAAATCGTTCAAGGATAAGATCGCCTAGTTTTGTCATACCGCCACGAGGTACCCATGTGTCCATTAAGTAACAGGCACCCAGTGTTCCAATAAGGGCATTCACCTCATGTGCCTTTGACTGGGTGGAGATTAAGAGCATTTCATCTATAAGCGACATAAATTCATCATCTTTAAGGGCCTCTGGGTCTAAAAGGTCAGTAAAAGGAGATGTGAGCATAGGGAGAAGAGGTGTTCCCTTAAGAACTTGTGGACTTAAAAGACTTAGCGCCTGCTTTAAATTTTGAGGCGGGAAATTTTGAAGCGCAGGAAGCAGTTTCCATGCTTTTTCATTAAGCTGTTCTAACTTTTTCCACGTGTCCTTATGATTTATATGAGGAAAATGTTCTTCAAGCTCCTGAACCCATTTTTCGTTGTTACGGTAGCGCTTTAGATTGCGTCCCGTTGAGGTTTTGATAATGAGAGTTGGATCAATATTATAAAGTTGAAGGGAAAGATCAAGCTGATTAATTATTTGAGTCAACGGTCCATTGTGCATTATTCCACTTAAGGTCGTGGCCCCTGCATCGTAGACAAAACTCTTACGCTTGAAACGTCCGGCGCAGCCGCCAATATCTGAATGAGCTTCGAGTAAAAGAACAGACTGACCTTTTTTTGCCATAAGGGCAGCACAACTGAGTCCAGCGTATCCTGCACCAAGAATTATTGCGTCATATTTTTTCATGGTAGGTAAATACTAACACTATCGTTAGAATCTTGACTTAGACGTTTGATGTTGTTAATATAATAAATTATGTTTAGTGCGGCGTTTGACTTAAACAACGCTTCGCATTCTATTAACGTTAGGGCTTATGGAGGTAACTGTGAGTGTACTAAAAGAGCGCCGAAAGCTTGAAGAGAAAGAGTCTCTTGCTTTGTTGACTGGACGTCGACTTCCCCAGCAAGATCATGAATCTTTATCATCTGGAAAGGGTGAAAACTCTGACACACCTGAGATAAAAAGATCAGAACGCGCAAGTAAACGCGAATCCTAATTAAGGACTTAGAGCTGGGACTTCACACAGCGTGTAAGTGCCAGCTCTCCTTCAGAAAACTTTTCTAAACATTTATTTTGAATAGATTGTGTGTACTCTTCACATGTTTGCTCTGTCGAAAAACGCGGGTCTTTACGCATCTTCATGCAAAAATAGGTTAAGTTTTGCTCAATTTCGCGCCGTTGAATTTGAGGATTCACTTTAACTACAGGGGCTTCAACCGGTTCTATTTCCGTTGGTGGAGAGTGTGGTCTTTTTATATTTTGCTTAGGGCGAAGCCTTGTAAAAGGTCTCTTTCTAACTTGTTGTGGAGGAGTCCTAAGCTTTGGTCGGTAATCTTGACCTGGACGCTCCTGAAGAATTCCATCCTCAACGCGCATACGCTTGTAGCGTTTTAGAAGCATCTCTCTTTCAATTTCCTTGAAAGACTTTTGTGTTTCCTGGGAGTATTCAACCTTTTTTTGCCTCTTTTCTTTTTGTTTTACTGAGGCGCATGAACTCAGGTTTAAAATTAATATAATAAGATTTAAATAATTGATGGCCTTCATAGAGATAGTTTAAGGCTACTGACTCATCTGAGCAAACCCAAGCCTTGAAGGGCAATTATAACAGCCCCCGTTAAACCGACTGAAAAAGTCAGGAAAGTTCCAGCGAATCTTCCTATGCTAGTGCCTGCGCGATGAGAAATGCCCCACGCATGAAGAAATCTTGCGACGATAAGAGTGAGTCCTAGAATGTTAACCCATAGCTTTTCATCTAAGCTAAGCTCGACACAGGCAATGAGAATGAGCGCTAAAGGAGCATGTTCTACGAGGTTTGCGTGAGCTCGAATGGCCAAAGAAAGTTCTAGGTTTTTTCCTGTACCGATCCCAACTTTATGACGTCTTCGGAGAAGAATAATTCTCACACTTAGGATAATATTTAATAAAATTAACGCAGAAACGTAGAATCCTGTATGAAAAACACTCATCATGACCTCTTTTGAGTTTTTATTTGTGCTCGTAGTATAGGGTCATTAAGCTTAAACTAAAAAGAGATTAACTTAAATCGGAGTTATTATGAACTATAAAAGTCGAATCAGTGGTGTAGGGTCTTATGTTCCAGATCAAATTTGGACAAATTTTGACCTAGAGGAAATGCTTGATACCACAAATGAATGGATTCAAAAGCGCACGGGAATTGAACAACGTCAGTGGGTTACCCCGGAGCAAAGTAACTCAGATCTCGCTTTTAAAGCTTCCAATAAGGCCATTGAGTCAGCAGGTTTAAGCGTCACTGATATCGACATGATTGTTTATGCAACATTAAGTCCCGATCACGACTTTCCAGGCACTGGGTGTTTTCTTCAAGATAAGCTGGGCATTCCTGAGATCGCAGTTTTAGATATAAGGCAACAATGTAGCGGCTATCTTTATGGGTTGAGTATTGCCGATAAATTTGTGTGTAGTGGTCAGTATAAAAATATTCTTGTTGTTGGTTCAGAAGTTCACTCCAAAGGACTTGACCGCACTCCAAACGGTCGGGCCGTTTCTGTTCTTTTTGGAGACGGGGCCGGAGCAACGGTTGTCAGTCGAACAGAGATAAAAGATCCAGCTAAAGACTCGCATGTGATGCACACTGAACTGCATGCCGATGGGAGCTTTGCTAAACAACTCTGGATCGCGGCACCTGGAAATGCTATGAACTCTAAGCACCGTATTGATCATGAAATGCTTGATCAAGGTCTTCAATATCCTGAAATGAATGGAAAAGCAGTTTTCACACATGCCGTAAAACGCATGGCCCAAACTCTTTCTCAATGCTGCGAAAAAAGTAATGTAGACATTCGAGATGTTGACCTATTTTTATTCCATCAGGCCAATCTTCGTATCAATGACAAAGTCGGAGAAATTTTAGGTCTAGACCCCGAAAAAGTTTTCAATACAATACAAGACTATGGAAATACCACAGCGGCTACAATTCCTTTAGGAATGGACCGGGCCATTGAAGAGGGGAAGCTTAAGCCTGGAATGTTAGTGGCTTCAGCAGCTTTTGGAAGTGGGTTTACTTGGGCATCTGCTCTTTGGCGGCAGTAGTTAGGAGTTCGACTTTTTGAGTCTTTTGGTTTCATCAATGATTTTTTTGAGCTCTGATTTTAATGCATCACGTACACTATGTTTATTCGACTGCTCTAAAAACTCATCGAGGTCAGTGAACTGATAAAGCATATAATGGACACTTCTCTGAAGTAGTTTAAATGAGCGGTATTTTTGGATATTGGTATGACACATCCTAATTAGTTTTTCTGAGTCAAAAGGTTTTTCAATAACACCGCTTACGCCGCTGCTCAGGGCCTCTATACAAATTTCCTTTGTGATATAACCTGAAACAATAATCAAGGGAAGCTGAGGATAGCTTTTATGAACTCTTTGAAGTAGTTCAAGTCCATCTATTTCAGGCATATTGATGTCAGTGATAATTAAATCAGGAGAACTCGCTTCTAAAGAGTCAAGGGCTTCTTGGGCCTTTAAAAAACACTTCGTTTTATAACCAGCTTCTTGGAGCTCCGACTCAATAATATCTAAAATATCTTGTTCATCATCGACAACGAAGACGAGACCTTCATATTTTTGTTGCTCTTTATTTTGAGCATTTCTAAGCCTCGCTTGTTCAATAAAATTATTGTGATCTTTTTCTTGGGGAGTCGTTTCAGATTTAGAAGTGTCCAATTCTGGTTCTTTAGTTTCTGAGTGCTCTCCTTTTTCTGGGTCGATTAGTTCAAAGTCGACTTCTTCTTCGTCGAGAACTTTTCTCGAAGCGTCTAGTCCTTTGAGAAAGTACTGAATATAAGATTCAGGCAAAAAACCCTGAGACTTTTGATTTTCAAGTAAGTCTTCCATGTGATGAATAATTTTTTCGAGTTGCTTAATTTCGAACATTCCAGCAGCACCTTTTATGCTGTGAAAAGCGCGAAATATTGTCTGGTAGCACGGATCAAAATTCGCTCCTGACTCCAGTTCAAGTAAGGCTTCCTCTGAGGTATCAAGGAGTTCAGTGGCTTCAAGTTTGAAATCTGAATCTATGGGTGTAGACATATAAAAAACTCCAATATCCTTATATATTCATATCGACCAATAACTCATAAATTTTAGAGATATGTATAAAAAATGACCCTAAATAGTTATTATCAATAAGTATTTAGGGTTTTCACCCACACTTCATCTCTTTATGCATCTTTTATTTATATTAGACATTAAAAACTTAGGGGGAGTGAAACGCTGAGTAGAATTTCATTGAAATCTGCTTCGGGATTTAGATTGGATGTTGCGGTTGAAGTTTCAAGCTCATCGTAGGACTTTTGTTTATATTCGAAGTTAAGGCTGATGAAAGGAAAACCTGTGTAGCCAACTCCTAGTGCGTAACCATTTCCTTTATATTCTGATTCAGTAGAATTCTTGAAGTCTAGGCTAGAGCTTAAGTAGTATGAGATCCAGACTCGCACTAAAATAGGGGCGTTGTATCCCACGAAGATACCGAAGTCAGAGCTTGAGGCATCATTTTCTGTTGTGGCAGTAGTAGTTGTCGTCTTTAGATCAAATGATGAAGTGTTGAAGTCAATGCCGCCCATAAGGCCAAGTTGCTGATAGCCTATGCGACCTCCTAGAGCTATTCCTTTTGTATCATACTCTTTTGTGCCTTCTTCGCCATCAGTGATGACCTTGTAACCTAAATAAGGCTCAATAAGAAGTGCTGCATAGCTTAACTGAGTGCTAAAGATCATTACGGTGATTAGTTTGAGTAGGGTTTTCACAACGTGTATCTCCTTAAGAATTGATTCGCTTTTCTACATCGTCGTAGATGTTTTGACGAAATTTTAGTAACTGACTTCGCTCTACGATGGATGAGTTTTCAGGGGCTATAGGAAGAACATCGTAGAGGACATGCTCCATTGAAAATTGTATAGTTTGCATTCCCAGATATAGGGTTGAAAAGAATGTGAAGTCTTGTTTACGCCAGTATTGGATTAAGTCCTGCACGTCCTCATGATGATCGCAGTGTAGGCATCCAGCGCACTTACCAAGATTGAGTACGTACTGTAAGTGGGCCTGTGTTTGTTCGGCCACTTCTTGCTCTCTCACCTCTTGGTCTTCTGAAAAAGAATTAACGAGTTCAATTGTGATTTGAGGATTTTCATAAATTGTATTTAAAATTTCTTCGTAGTATGTCGCATACAAAGAGCTAAAGATAATATCTTCAAGTAGTAGAGAGGTAAACTCGGTTTTGCCCTGCGATTGTTCTGATAAGCTCTGATAGGTGGCCATTGCCAAATCAAAAGGAAACTCAGGTGTTCCTTCTAGTTCCAAAAAAAGCCCCATTAGAGTGGGACCTGTATCTTTTTTAGCCTGAGAGCGCTCACTTAAGCGTTTGAAAAGTGACATATTCCTATCCTTAGAATACTTAATTAAAGTAGTTTTTAGTATAGCACTCTTTATCCATATCCGTAAAAAAACTGATCAAATTTTCTTTAGCTTTATCCGATAAGTTAGAGAGGTTTATTAATGTTCAAATTTCCGATTTTCTTAATTATTTTGGCTTTTTTTTTATCATCGTGCTCTGAGGGTGAAATTGATCTGAAGAGCAATTCTCAAAAAGAGAGAGAAATCGTTTCAGAAGGTTTTGAGCAGAGTGCTCCTCCTAACTCACAAGAAATTGGACCAGACCCTCTATTTATTAATTCTTGGCACTTGGTTAATTCAGGACAAAAAAGTTTTGCAAGAGAGTCAGGGGAATTAGGTGAAGACGTTGGACTTGGAATGCTTCATCAAGATGGGATTCAAGGAGAAGGAATAAAGCTGGCCTTTTCAGACAATGGGCATGAGTTGACTCATCCTGAACTTTGGTTCAATCGCTTAAAAGGTATGTCACGAAATTATTCCAGCTCATTTTCAGATAAGTGGCATAATAAAAATCCCACTCCATTAGGGGAACGCTCAGTTCATGCACATGGAACTTCCGTTGCGGGATTGGCCGTGGCCAGCGCCGATAATTATATAGGGTCGAAGGGATTGGCACCAAGGGCCAAGTTTGCAGGCTTTTTGTATGTTGGAGTTGCCAATTCATACGATAAGATGCTCGATCAGGCTCATGGTGACTTTGATATATTCAATTATAGTTATGGGCGAAACAGCTGCAGGTTTAACAGAGTTTCTTCAAGTTATATTGATCAATTACAGTACGGAGTCAATGAGTTGAGAGGTGGACTTGGAGCGGTTTATGTTAAGGCCGCAGGTAATGAGTTTATTGGCCTAAGAAGTGAGTGTTCCGAACAAGATAAAGAAGCTTTTTATTTTGGTAACGTTGCTCTCGAAAGAGAGCACTCATCGCCTTATATGATTGTTGTGGGAGCGAATAATGCGAGAGGAAAAAGTGCAAGCTATTCAACTCCAGGCCCTGCACTTTGGGTGACTGCTCCTGGAGGTGAGTTTGGTGACCTTTATCCAGCATTGGTTGGCCCCGATCTTATGGGGTGTCATCGAGGAAGTTCTCAGTCGGGAGATCAAGTTAATGATTTTGAGGAAGGAAAGCACTTTGAAAATGAAAGTTGTGACTACACAAGTACAATGAATGGGACTAGCGCTTCAACGCCTCTCGTTTCGGCTACAGTTGCTTTGATGTTAGAAGTTAATCCAGATTTATCATGGAGAGAAGTGAAGTTGATCTTGGCGCAAACGGCTCGTAAGATCGATCCTTTTTTAGGTCCCACACGACATCCAATTTACGTGGGTCTTGAGGGACATACTTATCAAAGGGGCTGGGTACAAAATGCTGCGGGATTCAACTTTCATAACTGGTACGGCCTAGGGGCCGTCGATGCAAGCGAAGCAGTCAAAGTTGCGCGAAATTATCAAGGTGGCCTACCGAAACTTCAACAGACACTAAAAGCAGATGGAGACTGGAAATACGAAACGGCACAAAACCTTGGTCTTGAAGTTCCTGATGCGGATTCTCAAGGTGTTGAAAGCGAAATCTTTGTAGCTGAAGATTTAACGATTGAGGCGGTTCAGATACGTCTTAGTGTCGAGCATACTTTTGCATCCGATCTTGGAGTGGAGCTAACCTCTCCATCAGGAACAGTATCTCAGCTCATGACGATCAATAGTGGAATTGTCGAAAAAAGCCTGGATAATGTCCTGCTTCTGAGTAACGCTTTCCTGGGAGAAGGCTCAAAGGGATCATGGACTTTGAAAGTAATAGACGGAGCACAAAATGACCTTGGTGTATTGAAAAACTGGAAAGTAAATATCTGGGGGCACTCGCCGTCTTCAAATCCATCGACACCCAGTTCATTTTTGTTGTCAAAAAATGATACAAATCCTCTGACTTCAAAACCATCTCCGGAAGGGATGGTTTTGAAACTTAATCAGAAAGACATTCAAACGGCCCAGCGTTCACCAGGCTTTCCAAAATTATCAGGGTCGCCAGGTAGATCAGCTGTCGCACCTAAAACGGCGTTAACAAAAAAAATTCTAAATACTGCGGGTTCAATTTCCTATGAGTGGAAAACTTACAATTTCGAGATCATGGATAAAAAAGAAGAACTCAAAAAATTTAACTTAATAGACTTTATAATTAATCCAGAATTAAAAGTACGCTTGGAAGTACTTGCCAATGAAAAAAACATAAGATTAATGCAAAGGTCAATAGAAAGTGGTCAGCTTAAGTGGAGTAGAAGCTTTTCCTTACCGGAGAACCAAATAGTGTTTGGCTCTATTTGGGCCGAAGAAAACACTGTCATAATAGCCTCGCGTGATCCTCAAGGACGTGTCTTCTTTTGGGAAATAAATGAGCAAGAACCAATTAGCGTAACTAAAAAAATTGACACGAAAATTTTGTCACGCTTGACGAAGGCCAAGACTATTCTCTTAAATAATGAAACTTATTTACTTGTATGGGACGATTATTTTCTACATCGATGGTTTTATCAAGAGGAACAAGAAAAAATTTCATTAAAACCCGTTAGTTTTCAGGGAGAGCAGATACTTTCAGTCTTTGAAGACAAAAAACAAATCTATGCTTGGACTAAAAATAAACAAGAAGCAAAGTTATGGAAAATTGATGGTGATGAATCTTTTTTAATCAACAAAACGAAAATAGAGTTTGAAGACAATGTTCTTATGCCTTTAAGTAAAGAGTCTTTCTTAACGCTTGATAGTGAGCGGAATCTTTGGTTGAGGTTATCTACAAAAGGTGATGAGCGAAAAGAGAAATTGCCGGGCATGACGAGTTTATTTGATAAGACTGATATCCACATACAAAGTGAGCCTGAGGGGGAGATTCTTGTTTTGTGGGGTTATGAAGAGAAGAGTCAATTATTTCACGAATTCAAGTTTTATCTAGAGGGACTTAACGATGAAAAATAGGCCTCCATTAGGGCACGTTGTTGCCTGCCTCTTTATCTTTAGCCTTGCCGGATTTTGGGCGATTGCCTATTGGAGTTCCCCTGATGATTACTCTCAGAGCGCTTCACGGGAGATGGCTTCAGATACCAAACTCAAGTATCTCAATTTAACTAAGCATGAAAATGCGAATCTTGAGAAAGACATAATTAAACCGAATTTAAATTTTTCTGAAAAAAGACATGAATGGTTTGTCGATACAAGAGAGCAGAAATATCAAGGGCACTCATACTTAATTTCAAGAGATTTTTACGCTTTACCTGAAGACCTGTATTCTGATAATGCCGAAGTGATAAAACAAAGTAATGGATGGGTTTATTTTAAAGATCTTACAGCTGATGGCCAAGGGTATCAGCTATGGCAAGATACTAATAATGGTGCCATCTTTATTGCAACGGGAAGAATTCTTATTCATATAGAAAATGATGATAGAGTCCAAGATATTTTAAGTATGTACGACTTTGAAGTTTCCTACAAAACTCCTGGTCGTAACGTGTTTTTAGTTAACAGAAAGTCCGAGCGTAACGTAATTCAAATTATTGAAGAATTGAAGTTAGAAGAGGGAGTCTTAAAGGTTGAGTTTGAGTTAATAGGACCTGCTCATGAGCCTCGTTAAATTTTTATGACTTTATTTTTAGCCTATGGCGCTGGATTTGGGTACTGTGCATGGATTGCCTCAATTCCGTTTAAGACTTCTTCAGTTAAGTTCACGTCGATAGAGTTAATATTGGTTTCAAGCTGCTCGAGGTCAGTGGCACCGATAATCGTAGCTCCTGTAAAATCTCGTGTTGTGACAAATTGAAGTGCCATTTGAGCGGGATCGAGTCCGTGTTGCTTGGCAAGTTCAACGTATTTTTCCGTCGCAAGCTCAGCGTTTACATTATTATACCGCGTATAACCTTTAAAAATAGAGAGTCTTGCTCCTTCAGGATGATTATTGTCTAGATACTTTCCAGTCAAAACTCCAAAACCCAAAGGTGAGTACGCCAGGAGTTGAAGATTTTCTCTTATACCAATTTCAGAGAGCCCAACTTCGTAAGTACGGTTGAGTAAACTATATGGGTTTTGAATCGTAATCATTCTTGGATAGTTTTTTTGCTCAGAAAGCTTAAGGAACTCCATAGCTCCCCAAGGTGTTTCATTTGAGAGACCAAAAGATCTTACTTTTCCAGATTCATAAATCTCTGCTAAGACTTCTAATGTCTCTTCTGGATGAGTCATTGGAGCATCTTTATCGTGACGGTAACCCATATGTCCAAAAAAATTAGTACGCCTATCTGGCCAGTGCAATTGATAGAGGTCTAAGTAGTCAGTTTTCAACCTACGGAGACTATCTTCTAGGGCCTGGATGATATTTTTTTTATCTAACCTTGTTTGGCCATTTCTTATGTATGTAGCATTGGGCATTGGGCCTACTACTTTTGAGGCCAAAAAGATCTGCTCTCTTTTTTGCTGTAGCTTTTTCCAATTCCCAATAAAGCGTTCTGTTAATGAATAGGTCTTTTCTTTTGGAGGGATAGGGTACATTTCCGCTGTATCAATAAAATTGACACCTCTTTCAAAAGCAAACTCTAATTGGTCATGGGCCTGTTGTTCAGTATTTTGTTGTCCCCAGGTCATTGTACCAAGGCAAATCTTTGAGACTTTTGTTTTATGGGGTCCAATCTCACTGTATAGCATTTTCATTCTTCCTCATCTTTTATTTATCTTTAGGTTGTCGGACAAATTCCTCAAAATCCTTTTCAGTCACATCCTTGATCGTTTTAAAAAGATAAAGCATGACACCCCCGACTATAAACATCATTGGCAGAGAAATGACGGGGAAACTCCAGGCGGTCATTTTTCCAAGGCTCTCATTAAATTCAACAGTGCCTGCATCTCCAGTGAGAATTTTTACGGCCAAAATATAATTTAAAAAAGCTGATAAGAAAAAGCTTAGTGCTAACATCCAGCTCGAGAGGTTGAGGCATTTTTCAAATTTTGGACCTTGGTTATGATCGTCAAATGCATCTTTAATTCTCGGAAGATCTAAGACTTGGTTTAAAAATGTTCTGACTAACGGAAACCGTGTTTTTTGTGAAAATACAACGGCAAGTCCCATGATAAGAGGAATCGCAGTCTCCTTGGCCACCATCCAAGACTTGTTGAGCTGAAAAAGACCAATTCCTCCAGTGAGTAAAACACTTACTAACCCAAGGGCCGAAAAGAAGTTCCACTTTCTACGCTGAAAATAATCGTAAGCTCCATAGCTCAAAGGAAATGCTAGGGCGATGATGAGTGCCCAAAACTGACCAAGATACTCAGGATTGCTAAGTTTAGTTAGTATAACGGCAGGAACAATTACGTTGAGTGTAATATTTATCCAAGGATTTTCGTTCTTATCGGCCTGGCCCATATCTTTGGATCCTTATATTTTAGAGTTAAGATCTTTAATTAACAGTAAAGCTAAGCAATTCATTGATTTTTGTCTACTATATATAGAATGTAGCGTTTTTATGCTGGACCTTTTTTATCGGTCTATCTAACAAAACATTTCTCTTCAGGTAGGTCCCTTGCCGGATCGGGGGAAAGGTTGATTCAATAAGGATTCACTATAAATGCTTTTCAAGGACGAATAAGATGAAAAATGCAAAATGTATATTAAAAGGGGTCGTGTTCTCCTTGCTAATTGGCTCCGCCTTTGCTCAAGACTATGATGGTCATATTGTAAAATTTGCGGAAGGTTCTAAAGCTTTTCACGATAAAAGCTTTCAATCATTAGGTAATATTAGAGAAATTCCCGTTTCTTTTGGAAACTTCGTTCACCTCGATGCAACATTGAATCAGAAATCTCTCAACTCACTCGCAAGTCATCCTGAAGTGGAATATATTGAGCCCAACTATCTTTATAGTTTTCAACCTGTTTCTGTTGGAGAGGTAACAGAAGCAATTGAGGATGGAAAGTTTACTGATCAGTGGGGACTTAAAAATACAGGCGACAACTCTGGTGGCTGGTTTTGGTCTGGAAAAAAAGGCGAAGATATTAACGCTGAGAGAGCCTGGGATATCACGACGGGAAGTGGAGAAGTAGTCGTTGCCGTTATTGATACAGGTATTGATTACAATCACCCTGACCTTAAAGAGAACCTTCTTGTTAACGAAGCTGAGCTTAACGGTGAAGAGGGAGTTGACGACGATGCAAATGGGTATGTTGATGATATCTATGGTTATAACTTTGTGAAAAAATCAGGTGATCCAATGGATGGAAATGGACATGGAACTCACTGCGCCGGTGTTATTGGTGGTGTTCATAATTCTGAAGGTGTCCGTGGGGTTATGGCCAATGTGAAAATGTTTGGTGTGAAGTTCCTTTCTGACTCTGGAAGTGGATCTACAGAAGACGCTATACTTTCAATTGACTATGCAGTTAAGCGAGGCGCAAATGTGCTAAGTAACTCATGGGGCGGCGGTGGCCGTTCTGAAGCGCTTAAAGAGGCCATCGTTCGCGCTAATGAAGCAGGAGTCATCTTTGTTGCTGCCGCAGGTAACAGCAGAGCAGATAACGATTCAAGAGCTTCTTTTCCTGCTAACTATGACGTCGACAATGTGATTTCAGTTGGCGCTATGGATGGTAAAGGTAAGAAATCTGGCTTCTCAAATTTTGGTAAAGAAAAAGTTCACGTTTTTGCCCCAGGTTCTAACATTCTCTCAACAGTCCAAAATGGTCGTTACAAGAAAATGTCAGGTACTTCCATGGCCGCACCTTTTGTTTCAGGAATTGCTGGCTTGCTTCTTGATCAAGAGTCTACTTTGACTACAGGAGAGATTCGCCAACGTATTGTTGATACGGCAGTTAATAACTCTACTCTTATTGATTACGCACAATCTGGCCGTATTGATGCTTACCGCACCTTAATGAATGTTCAAGATTAGTCCGACTTTCAGTTTTAGTGATGTATATAAAGGCCTTGCTTATTGCGAGGCCTTTTTTATGAGAGAGCTCAAGACGCCTCGAGGCCAGGCAGGCAATTGAAAATCCTCTCGATAAAAAACCTCGGCGATTCTCTGGCCCTCTTTGAGGTGAGTTTGAGATTGGATAGATAGGCTTGTTGGGTCTTGGCTCCAAAACGAGTCTCTGAAGTGATAAAGCTTTTGTTGTGGACAGGTGAGGCATGAACTTTTGCTTTAATACCAAGGTTTGGGCGAAACTTGATAAGGGAGCTTGAACAGAATCTTCACTTTTGAATATCGTCACATGTTGGAAATTCGAAAGACTTCTTCTTTGTTCCTTGTAAAATGTTTGCTCTAATTGTGTTTCTTTTACAACTGATCCAGACGCAGTCATTTATTTTGACTCTTAAGTGCTTAAAATCGTGGGAAAGTTAAGGGTATGCAGAGTTTTTAAGTTGGGTTAAACTTCAAAATCTTTTTTATCTCTGGGATTAAATGATGGTTCAACTAAAAAAGGAACATTTTTTATCTAGACACAACAACAGTATTTACGCACTGTTGTTATTTGTCGTTGTGAACTCAATGGCATTTTTCATTCTCGACTCCATAAACTCAATTGATGAAGACCTTCAAGAGAAGGACCGTCAAACACATGCTGAAGATTATTTTCGACGCTTGGAGTTGCGATTCGATTCATACGTCGCTGCAGCTAAGACTCTTCGTGATCGCACTGTGCATCATGGCGGCCTTACTCAAGAAAACTTCGAAAAAGAAAGTCAGCTCATTCAAAATTACTTTAAAGGTTTTCAGGCGCTCAACTTTATAAATACGGAAGGAACACTTGTATGGGTCACGCCCCTAGAAGGTAATGAGAAAGCCTTAGGAAAAAACCTTTTTAAAAAGGAGCTGGTTAAAGAGCTACTTTTAGCACCCAAGGCACAACATGAATTATTTCTAAGCCCCCCTCTGGAGCTCTACCAAGGAGGTAAGGGACTCGTTTTCTACTTCCCTCTCGTAAAAAATAATATCTTTAAGGGTTGGATAAATATCGTCTTTAGAGCTCAAGCGGTCTTAAGTGATATTTTGACCCCCGAAGAGCGAAGGTCTTATTCCTTAGTGATTAATGACCATAAGACAGATCTCCTCATTTATTCTGATTTGACCTCCCAAGAAGTGGAGGGACAAAACGTTTACTATTATGAGTTCAAGCTCTTTGACAGAATTTGGAGTATTGGACTTGTTGAAAACGGTGAGTCCGTAGTCCCGACGGCCTTAAGGTGGACCTATGCTTTTATTCTTTTACTCTCGATCGTTTTGGCCGTGACATTTAAGCTCTATTTGGATAGATGGGATGAAGTGAAGGCCAATCTTCAAGATGCCTTAAGCGAGGCGACACTTTTGAAAGTTTTAGGACACGATTTACGCTCGCCTTTGACGATGGCCGAACTTTTGATTGAAAAGTTAGAGCGACAGACTCAAAAGCTCCCCGAGGCACAGGCCCCTTTGCTTGAGATTAAGAAGTTATTTTCAGTTCAATCTGAGATGTTGGAAAGTGTTAGGGACTTGCAGTTATTTAAACGCCGTAAAAAAGAAATTTTTTTAGGTCCAGTTTCTTTGTTTCAATCGGTTGAGCGTGTTAAGTCTCTATTTGATTACCCCTTACAAAAAAAGAACCTGAAAATCTCAACGAATTTGGACCTAGAAAATGATATCCAAATTCTGGCGCATAAGTCTTACTTCGAAAACAATGTTCTTATTAATCTTTTTTCTAATGCTATTAAATATTCACCAAATGGTGGTGAGATATTTGTTGAGGCCAAAGAAGAAAACTCACATGTTATCATCGAAATAACTGATCAAGGACGAGGTCTCACAAAAGAGATGAGAGATAAATTTCATCGTGGGGAGCCTCTTCCCAGCCTAAAGGGAACAGGAGGAGAGTCAGGTTCAGGTTTTGGACTGCTCTTAGTTAAAAACTTTGTTGGGCTTCTCGGAGGAGAGGTTCTAATTAAGCCTGGAAGTCCCCAAGGGTCTATTTTTGTCCTAACTTTCCCTAAAAGCTAGTCGGACTTAATGATAAAAGGAAAGTCGTACTGGATTTTGCCTTCATCGAGTAAAAGTTTATGAACTTCTTTCCACCACTGCTTCTTTCTTGGGTTCCAGCGAAATCGCGCTTTTGAAACTTTATGTTTTATCTTGTTGAACTCATCAACTTCTTCTTTGTCTTTCCAGTTCGGAGCATCTAGCTTTGCTACTAAGAGGACTTTTTCAGAACAGGCCAGTTTTGCCATACGGCTGAAGTCGTAGTTTGAGGCAATCTTCAGCATGCTTAGTACGTCTGTTACGGCACGGTGAGGAAAAGGATTGATAAAGCCGTGGGCATGCTCTAGTCCGGCCATGCTTTTCGTCTTCATTTTCTTTGGGAACTCGATATCTTCTAACGAGTCGATCCAAGTTTTATCAGGCATTGGGACATCGAACCTTTTAAAAAGTTCCGTGAGCATAGGCTTATCGTAGCCATGGGCATTGTGGGCCATAAAATAATTGGATTCTTCCATCATATTGGACAGTTTCTTAAGAGTTGTTTTTATTTGTTCGTCTTTATGCCCCCACTGATTGAGCATTTCATCATCGATGCCTGTAAGCTCTTGGAGTTCTTCGTCGATAGGTAAATGATCGGGTTCATTGATCAGCTCGCTCATAAACCAGACGGGCTGGCAGCGTTGACAGTCCCAGAGCACTGCTCCAATTTCGGTTACGCGGTCCGTATTAAGTTGAATTCCATCCTCAATAAGGTTTTTATGGACACCTTCGAGGTCAATTCCGAGAATATAGTGGCAGGGGGTCATTTAGATTCCTTTAGCTTTGAGTTGACGGGCAACTATAGCGGCCCGCAAGTCAAATATCTAGCGTTCTTCAGGATTTTGCCGTTAACCATGAGTACTATTTAGGGTAGGATACATGCCTATGAAGCAATATGTTATCTTAATTATTACAGCGATTTCTATGGCCTTTATTACAGGTTATTTTGCCTTAATGCTTAAAGGCTCTTTTGTTTCGACGCCTGAGGATGCCGCATTAATCACTCAGATTAAAAGAGATTTTCAGTCGGAGGTTTCTCCAATTGCGATTGTTAACTTTAGCTCGCTTTATCACACTAAGGAGCAAGTTCAACTTTTAGATCCCGTTTATTTGATGCCTTCTCCAGAATCAGACCGTGCCATTCGTTATTCTTCTGAAGAAGGTTGCTTTAGAAATTTAGATAACCTTGTTAATCGAGAGGGCTTTGAAAAAGTTTGGCTTTGGGAAGAGTTTCGTTGTGGCAGGCGTAAAACGCTACCAAGAAGCTTTTTTGAAAAGCCTCCCTATATTCATCCTTCTGGTAAGTCTTATGCTTTTTTGGCCTTTGAAACAGAACGTATGGGTTTTCGTACTCGAGACTGGGTCGTTCAAAACCTCTCTTTCTTCCACGTGCTTGAATATGATGTCTTAAAAAATGAATACGGAAATCTAGGTGGTGTATTTGATTACTTGGTGAACCTTAGTCGTGTAGGCCTAAGAGATATAACTAGTGGAGAAGGGACTATCCTAACAGAAGACTATCTTCTGGCCCGCTTGAATTACCCGGCGGTCTTTTCTATAACGGAATATCGTTTTTACGCACGAGATGATCTCGAGGTTTTTCTCGGAGATACCCCTTATTACATAGTCAATTATCGACCTGGTCGCTCATGCTTTTATCGTGATGGACCGATTTGTTGGAATTATAATGTGGATCACGTCTTTCGTTTAGCAAACAACTCAACGATTGCGATCTTTATAGGTCTACTTATTATTGTTGTTTTTGTTGTCAGGCTGCTTTTAGATAAGATTCGTCAACAGCGTCATGAAGACGAGCGCAGACGCTTGGCCCTTCAGGTTCTAACGCATGAATTTCGAACCCCTGTTACTTCTTTGCTGCTAGAAGCTGAGGCCCTTGGAAATAAAATGGGGGATCTCGACGAGGATGTGCAAGAATCATTTTTAAGAATGTCGAGCGAGATTTATAGACTTCAGCGTTTAACTGAGACTTCACGAAATTACCTTCAGGCCGATAAGAAAAAATCTCTCATTCAGCTCAATATTGAAAAGATTGAATCTTTCAATGATTGGTTGGAAGACTTTCTTTCATATTATACTGATGAAAGACCAGATGAGGTTAAGGTTCATCTCTTAGAGCATGATCAAAGCTTACAGTTTGATCCGTACTGGCTCAGGATTTGTTTAAAAAACCTCGTTGAGAACGCGTTAGCGCACGGTCGGCCACCGGTTAGCGTAACAGTAAGTTCTTTTGATCAAAAAGTTGAAATAGAAGTTCGAGATGAAGGGGAATGCCAATTTGAAGATTTTAAAGAGATCACCTCTGAGTTTGTGAAAGGCACCTCTAGTAGTGGAACTGGATTAGGTTTAAATATCGTGGATAAAGTTATGCGTGAGATGAATGGTGCACTGAAGTTTGACATCCGTCCGACCAGGTTTACACTAGTTTTGCGCCTTCACATGATGGAGTAATTAATGGGGAACAAATTTTGTATCTTAATAGTGTCTGTTTTTTTACTTAAGGGATGTACGACGACTCCAACGGGAAGAACACAACTTAAGTTAATGCCCTCAAACCGCCTCGCTGAAATGGGGAATCAAAGTTTTAATCAGATGAAAGAGAATAAATCTCTCTCTCAAAATAAGCTTTATCAAAAACGGACAAGATGTATAACAGATCGATTATTAATTGCCATAGGAAAAAATCCCAAAGAATGGAAAGTTCAGGTCTTCCAAGACGAAACTCCCAATGCATTTGCTTTGCCAGGAGGCAATATGGGTGTGCATACAGGTATGATTGAATTGGTGAAAAACAATGACCAACTTGCGGCAGTGATGGGTCACGAAATAGGTCATGTTCTTGCTGATCATGGAAACGAAAGAGTTTCTCAAGGGCTTGTAACTCAGGTTGGTTTGACAAGTGCGCAGCTCGCTCTGGGCATGGACTCTACAAAAGATCAATTTATCTTTGCCGCTTTAGGCTTAGGGGCGCAGTTCGGAGTTCTTATGCCCTTTTCAAGACACCAAGAATCAGAAGCCGATAGTCTTGGATTAAAGTATATGGCCTTAGCCGGTTTTGATCCTCGAGAGGCGTCTGAGTTGTGGCGGCTTATGGGTAAAGGGAAATCTGTTAGTAAATTAGAGGAGTTCCTTTCGACTCATCCATCTCCAGATAGTAGAGTAAAAGAACTTTCTGCTTCAGCGCCTAGTTATTTGACCTCATATAACGCCAATAGAAATAAAGAGCCTTGTCCTTGAGATCATTTTAGATGGGAGCAAAGACAAAAGTAATATCTTAGATGGAGTAGTTTATGGAAAAAATATTGATTGTTGAAGATGATGAGAACTTAGGGACTTCCCTGCAAAAGTATATAAGTGGCGAAGGTTATGATGCTCATCTTTGCCCGACATTGGAATCTGCCCGAAAAAGTTTCAACTCTGATTTTTCATTAGTCGTTCTTGACTGGATGTTACCAGATGGGCAAGGAATTGATTTTTTAAGAGAAGTAAGAACTCAAAAGCATAATATCCCCGTGATTATGTTGACTGCAAGGACCGAGCTTATCGACAAAGTGATAGGCCTTGAAAGTGGGGCCGATGATTACATAACTAAACCCTTTGAGCCACGAGAACTAATTGCAAGGTTGAGAGTTCAGCTTCGACACAAAGGTCAGAAAGGTAACAATACAGACAACCAAGCGCAAAAAATAATTACTCTTGGGCCTCTGGTTATTGATCTGATGCAAAGAGAAGTCTCTTTTGAAGAGCGTTCTGTAGATATGACAAAAATGGAGTTTGATTTTTTAAAACTACTTGCGGAAAGCCCAAATCGTGCTTTTTCACGTGAAGAAATTCTAAACAAGGTCTGGGGTTATGAAAATTATCCCTCAACTCGTACTGTTGACACTCATGTTTTACAAATCCGTCAAAAGCTTAAAGATGAGTGGATTGAAACGGTGCGAGGTATAGGTTACCGTCTACGCTACCGCGCGCCAGAATAGTCAACGCTTCTGACAGAGATCGTTCTGTTTTTAACAACTTATTTGCCCTACATTGACAAAGATGACGCTTCTTCATGAGAGACTTTTAAAAGTAGAAGTCTCTTATGGAGGATTTAACAGTGCAAGTCAGCGCCCTTGTTGTTTTATGTTCACTTGGACCATTTTTTTTGAGCTCGTGCTCTTCTCGAGAAGATGACTTTAAAGGCCAAGTGGTAAAGTCGATGAGTAACAATCCCGAAATTCTAGCTCAGGCGATGAAATCAAACTCTCAGCAGTTCGCGGGAGCTTTTCATTCTGCTTTAGAAAAAGCCCGCAATGAACGAATGAACATACTCGAAAAAAGGCGTCAACAAAATACCAAGGAGGCCATGCGACTAAAACACAATCCTAATCTGCAAGAGAATGATCTTTATCGAGGTCGAGCTGATGCACCTTTAATTCTTTTCCTCTATGGCAATTTTGAAGGGCGCGTCGCAAAAAAAGCATTTGAAACAGCTCGATCGCTACTAGATGAGTATCAAGGAAAGATAAAATTTATCTACAAGCACTTGCCCATGGAGATGCATGCGAATGCGATGATCTCAGCAAAATACTATGAAGCCCTGCGTTTACAAAATGGTCAGCTCGCTCTTGATTTTCAAGAGCAGCTTTTTAATAACCAAGAAAAACTGAGGAGAGGGGAGACCTACCTAAAAGAACTGGCACTAGATTTAGGCGCGAACGAATCTCGCTTAACAAGCGACTTGAAAACACATGTTATTGAAAGACGTATTGAGCAAGATATCAAGGAGGCCCAAAAATTTGGACTCAATTTTGGTCCAAGTTTTATTCTTAATGGGATTCCTATTACTGGTGCCTTTCCCCAAGAGCGCTTTAAAGACTTGATCTCTAAGCTCGAGACAAAGCATTTTGTGAGCAACTGAGATTCCCTCCACAAGAAAACCTCTCCCTCCTCAAATAAATATCCACGAGGCCGCAAAGAAGCGGCCTCGTCCTATACTGAAGCTTCCTGAGGCCTTACTTTCATATAAAGAATTCCTAAACTTATGGCCATAAAGCTCAAGCCGAACGCAAGTCCAAGCCAGAGGCCCTTGGCCAACATTTCTTTCTCATAGGCCAAGTAAAGACTTAGTGGAAACCCAAAAATCCAGTTTCCAATAAATGCCAGTATCGTTGGACGCTTGGTGATGCTCAAGCCTCTTAAAATACCCATTAAAACGACTTGAATACCGTCAGAAATTTGGAAAATGGCAACATAAAATAATAACCCAGCGCTTGCCGTTATTAATTCTTTATCGTCACTCATAAGTCGGGCCAATACTTCTGGATAAAATAGATAAGCCGCTGCGCTTAAGCACATAAATCCTGCACCTGTTTGTAGGCCCGCTAAGGCGTATTTATGGAGTTTTACGTAGTCTTTTTTACCTAGTTGCTGGGCCACACGAACGGTACACGCAGAGCTTAGACCTAAGGGGACCATGAAAGTAAGGCTTGCGAGATGAAGAGCAATATTATGGGACGCGCTGATCAGAACACCCATTGTCCCCGCGAGAACTGTAATGGCGGTGAACATCATAACTTCAACTAAAACGGAAACGGAAATAGGAAGGCCTAATAAAAGAAGCTCTTTGGCATGTGTTGAATGAAACCTAAAAGATCCTGGATGTTTTTTATATGTATAAAACCAAAGAATTATGGCCATCAGGCTTCTTGTCAGTAAAGTTGCAAAAGCCGCGCCTTCAATCCCAAGTTCAGGGAAGCCATATAGGCCAAACATAAAAACAATGTTTAGACCGATATTGATTGCATTAAAAAGCAATATTAAAAAGTTAGAGAAATATGTCTGATCGTAGGCCTGCAGGTACTCTTTGGAAGCTTGAAATATAAGGGCCATCACAATTGAAGGCGCACAGATAAGAAGATAGCTAGAGACAAGCTCTTGAATATGGGTGTCGAGCCCAAGCAGGTCCAGCTGAGTTCTTAGTAAAAGTAAAAGGGTGGCCATGAGAAAACCGGCCAGGGTAGAGATATACGTCGAGGTAAATAAGAGAGTAGGGCTTTTAATCTTTTCCCCTACTTCTTTAGAGGCGAGAGGGGAAAGAGCAAACGTTATGCCAAGGCCAACTAAAAGAAAAGGAGAAACAATACTAGATGCGATCCCTAGTGCGGAGACGACTTCAGTAGAGTACCTTCCTGCAATAACAATATCACCGATACCAAATAGCATCTGTCCTATTTGACCGGCGATTATAGGAAGTGAGAATTTTACAAGGTCTTTTATATAATACAACTGATTCACTCATGTTATAATGTTTTAATGATCGTACTTATGAAATGGGCCACACTTATTTTGACTTCCACTTTAGTCTTTGTCGTAGGCTTTTTCCACTCCTTGATTCGACCGAAGCATCCTAACAACGTTTATTGGACTTGCCAGATCTTGAAACATCTTGCCCCCAAAATATTAGGAATTCAAATTGAAGGAAGAGAAACGCAAAGGTTAAATCAGAGTCGACCATGTGTTTTTATTTCTAATCATCAAAATAACTTTGATATGTTTCCGGGGAGTTGGAGCTGCCCGCCTCGAACTGTAACTTTAGGAAAAAAATCCTTGATTTGGATTCCTATATTTGGAGTTTTTTATTGGCTTTCGGGAAACTTCTTTATCGATAGAAAAAATAAAGAAAAAGCGTACGAGTCCCTGAAAGAAGTGGCCAAAAGAATCAAAGAGACAAACACCTCTGTATGGGTGATGCCTGAAGGTACACGTTCAAGAGGAAGAGGACTGTTACCCTTCAAGAAAGGGGCCTTCTATTTGGCACTATTGGCCCAGGTTCCCATCGTTCCAGTTTGCTTTAGTAATTATCATGAAAAGTTTGACTTCAAGAAACGTCCACCAGGTAAAATTTTGGTTTCAGTTCTTCCACCATTAATGACTGCTGGTAAAGACACTTCTGATGCAGAAGAGTTGGCAAGCAAGGCGTATTCAATGATGGAGTTAGAAATTCAAAAACTCGACCGAGAGATTGAACAGACTTAAGCTTCGCGCTCATTTAAGCAGTTCATGCATAGAGTGCTTTCGGGTAAAGTTTGAAGTCTTTTTAAAGCTATCTCTTCGCCACATTCCAGACATTCACCATAGTCGTCATCGTGGACTCTTACTTTTGTGGCCATAAGCTTCTCAAGTCTCATCTGGGCCTTTTTGTAAGTTGCCTCGTTAACACTTCTTTCGCTCATGGCCTCCATGCGACTGAGGCGACCAATTGCATTGTCTGGAGAGATGGGACGCGTCTGCTCTTTTAATCCAGGAAGCTTGTCTTGAATCTTTTGTATATGTTCATCAATAATTTCCTCTATGAGTTTCTTATTTTCTGCCTTCATGAGGATTTTACCACCGAATACATTTCGAGGGCCTCACTTCGCTTGGATTTGTAGTCCACAATGGGATGGGGGTAGTCTTCTCCAAGAGTAAGACCTTTTGCCGAGAGTTCTAGAGGTGGTTCTCTTTCAGGGGAATGAATAGATTTATGATTGAGTTCTCTGAGTTCTGGACAATAGAGTTTTATAAATTCACCTTGAGGGTCAAATTTTTCAGACTGAGTATAGGGATTGAAAATTCTAAAATAAGGTTGAGAGTCACAGCCAGTAGAGGCGGCCCACTGCCAGCCTCCATTATTTGCCGCAAGATCATAATCGAGTAGTTTTAAGGCGAAATACCTTTCACCTATTTGCCAGTTAACAAGCAAAGTCTTACATAAAAAAGAGGCCACAACCATTCTTAGTCGGTTATGGATCATGCCATTTTGGTTTAACCCTCGCATGGCCGCATCAATAAGAGGGTAACCTGTTTCACCTCGGCACCAAGCTTTCCAAAGCTTTTTATCTCCTTTCCACTTTATTTTTTTATATTCTTCTTTGAACGGCCCATCAACCACATGTTGATGTGTATCTAGAATAGTCAGATAGAATTCTCGCCATATCAGTTCATCCATCCAGGTTTGGGCCCCTGATGATTCTAATTCTGCACATGCTGAAAAGAGCTCTCTGACACTCACGAGACCATGCCTTATGGCCGCAGAGAGTTGAGAAGTGCTTTCTAGAGCAGGATAGTCACGGCTTTTTTCATAATCTTTTATTTGGCCTTTCTTAAATTGATCTAGTCTCTCCAGCGCCCATTCCCTTCGACCGGGGAGGGGAGGCGAAACAAACTGGATACCGAGCTTTTTTTCCCAACTCTGTTGAGATTCCCATTCACCTTTAAATTGAGCGAGCTTTTGTTTTTTGTCTTTTGTCGACATAGGAGTCATGAGCTGCTTCTTATCTTTTTGAAATACAGTTCTCCATTGACGCTTATAAGGAGTGAACACTTTGTAGACCTTCCCTTCTTGTGTCCTTACTTGATTGTGTTCAAAGATGACATGGTCCTTGTAATGTTGAGCTTTTACTTCGGACTGATCTAATTTCGAGATGACACTGAGGTCTCGCTTTTTAGCGCTCGGCTCATAATCTCTATTAAGATAGAGTTTATCGATCTTTAGCTTTTGGCAAAGGCTCGGGATTTCTTCTGTAGGCTTACCTGAAACAACAATGAGGTGTGAACCTAAAGACTTCATTTGTGCTTGAATTTCCTTTAGCGCTTGCCATATGAATCCAAGTCTTAGGTCCTTGTGTTCTTGTTCAAAAAAGTTTATTTCTTCTTTGATAGCATCAATAATATGAGTATCAAAAACAAAGCAAACATAAACTTCGTCACACTCTTCAAGAGCTTTTGAGAGGGCATGGTGATCTTCTAGTCTAAGATCTCTTCTAATCCAGCATAGACCACGTTTCAATTTTTATCCTCTGGGTACTGGAAAGTAATATTGAGCGACTGGTTATCGCCATTATCATCTTCTATATTTGTGAGACCTCTATAGCCCATAAGACGCTTTGATTTGGGGTCGTAGTCAACTTCGATCTTGCTTGCAAAGAGGCTTAGAAACCAATTTGTAATATCTAATCTAAAGGTCACAAGGTTTGATTTTTCATCTTTTTTTCCGAGGTAGGTAAGGTCGAACTTATAATATGTTTGTTTAGCGGGGACGACAAAGTCTAATGTCCTCTTCTCATTGACTTTAAACTCCTGAAGATTACTGACTATGTAGTTGTGATAGCCCTGTCCCATAACCATATTGCTCGTTATCTTCATGGATTCTTTCGATTTTTTATCTGTTGATGTATTCGAGTGAACGATGATGAGTTTGCCATTTTCGAGGGAGGTCTTTTCTTGATGACCATTACGAAAGTCTTCAAAGGTACTTACAGGGACAAAGCTTGAAGTCATAAATTTTGATTCAAGACGTGCAAAAATATCTTTTTTATCATTGGGGCGAAGGTAGCGAGTTTGAATCCTCGTTATTTGCCCTTGTTCATTGTGCTCAACTTGATGGTCTTCGTAATAGACAACCTTGCCAGCGTCATTTTTGGCCGTGCCTACAAACTTATTGTAGTCTTGAGCACCAAAGACGTTAGAGATATAAAATAGAGATAAAAAGATAATATATTTGGTTAATTTCATTTTTTCATCTTAATCTTCTACAAACTTCCATACAAGGGAATAGACCTATGCAAATTCGAGATAAAGTTGTTTTAATTACCGGCGCTTCGAGAGGTATAGGCTTGGCATGTGCTCAAGAGCTTAATAAGCGTGGCGCAAAAGTCATTTTGGCCAATAGGGGCCCTGATTCAGAGCTTAAATCACATTTTAAGCACCCTGAAAATGTTGAATTGGTAACATTGGATCTCAGTTCTGGTGAGTCTATAGACTCTCTGGCGCAGAAAATACTACAGGAAGGAAGACTCGATATTTTGTTCAATAATGCAGGACAGCTCACTGGGGGACTGCTTGAAGAGCAGCCTGTTGATGATATCTTGAACATGTATCAAGTTAATCTTGTGGGAACTGTTCATTTAACTCGGCTTCTTCTTCCTGCCTTGCTTAAAAGACCCGAGGGCAAGGTGATTTTTAATGCGTCGGTCTCAGGAGTTATGTCTCTACCTTGCGCTTCTACATATGCAAGTTCTAAAAACGCACTTGTTGCTCTGGCCCGGAGTCTTCAAATAGAGCTTAAAAAGACAAATGTTTCGACGCTCACTCTTATAACACCTGGTATAAAGACGCGGATGTTCGACAAGATTCCTAAGCTTTACGGCGATTATATGGATGTTTCTAACTTGTCGAGTATTTCTCCTGAAAAATACGCACTTCTTGTTGCTAAGGCGATTGAAGATGACAAGCTTGAGTATTGGCCTAAAGGGAGCGTAGCTGTTGCATTGTTTCTTTCGCAACATTTTCAGACGCTCTTTCGCTTTTTGGCCTCATTAAGTTTTAAGAGAAATTCTTAGGTCGGTGACTCGGTCATCTGTTGAATTAGCAGGCGAGCTCCAAGCCCAAGCTTAGAGAATTTGATCCCTATGCCTGCTGGATAATGACCTTGCGGTCCTGATGTTCGGATAATCTTTGCCTCGAGAGTGAATGGACCTGAGGGCGTCAGGATTTCTAGATAAATTTTTTCACCCTCAATAACCTGTTCTTCCCGTGTTTTGATAAAGGCCCCTGTTTTTGAAATATCAAAAGTTTGGGCATTTATTGTTTTTCCACTTTTAGTTCTTATTTTTACCGGCACTCCTGTTGGCAAACGCTTTGAGCAACACCACCATCTCTTTGAAGGATCGAGGATTATGCTAAGAAGTCTGTTCTTTAAAGCGAAGAGTCCTACTCCAATATAAGCTGCGCTAGCAAGTGATGTTTGCCACACTTGAAAATCTTGTCCATTTGAAGAAACACTCCAGTTGTTTAGGGCGACGACGAAAAAAGAGACTGGGAGCCAGATTAAAAGTAGACGGCTTGCCCTTTGGAAGAGAGGTATTCCAAGCAAGAGTGTACCCATCGTAATATAGTTTAATATCGTGAGTTTATTTAGAATAAGATTGAATTCAGCAACAGGGTTATGGTCGTAGAGCCAGGCAATTTGAGCTATGAAGCTCAGTGGTATCAGCGTTAGCATTACAATCATAATGTTAAAAAAGAGAGGGCGCTTATTCATCTATTCATCGCTTTGCTTCCATATCATTATTATAAACTCGCATGAGAAAACTCGTAACAGTAACTTTTAACTGCTTTTAGCTTGGGAATGACTGATGCGATTTCATCAGAGTCTTTCCAACTTTTCCCTGCAGCATTGTAGGATTTTAAAACTTTATGTGGACTTGAATAATAACTCGCTAAAATCAAGTCATTACGTTCTTGCGTTAAGTTCTTTTTCCAAAAATCTTCAAGTCTTTTTAAGTATTCAATACCGCCGCGTAAAGATTTTTCAGCGTCAAGCCTCCATTCATTCTGAGAGTTAATAAGGCCCAGCAAAACCTTTGTATAGAGGCCTATATCGCTCATTTGATCTATCTCTGGGTAGCTTGGCCACTCTTTTTGGTCTTTTATATTAGTGAGAAGGAAAGAGTCGAGAGTTCTAATTTGCATTAGGCCAAGTCTTTGCTCTGCTCCAACATAATAAGGATTGAAGCCTGACTGTTGGGCCACAAGTGCAGCGAGAAAACTAGGAGAGACATCTTGTTTCTTGGCCATTAACTCAACCATCCTCAGCATATGTAAATCTTTTTGAAAGTTCTCGACGTTTTCAATCCTTTCGCTACTGATCATTTTACAGTCAGGGGGAAGAAATTCTTTTACATAGGTCTTCGAATCTTTTTTGTATTTAAGATTCAGTTCATGGTTTTTACCGACAGGGAGTTTGATGTCTTTAATGGTCAACTTTGCTCTCTGAGAGTTTTCAGAAATCGTCCATTCAAATTCTTTGTTCAATAGGCTTTGCACCTCTTTTCCGTTGTAGAAAAGTTCGAAGTTGCCCACATCATTTATCCCTTTGAGGTCTTTGACATGAATAACAAGGTCAAATTTCCTGTGGTAAATTTGTCGTCCGGGAGAAAAACTTATCTCTAGGCCTTTTGGCAGCTCTAGCGAAGCAGGTTCGCGCTGTGACAGTTTTTCTTTGGAGTCCTTTTCAACCGCGCCGAAGGGCGAAGTTGGACCAGCGCAACCAGATGTGAGCAGTTTAGCTATTAAGATAAGGGCCGTTATTTTCAGTGGTTTGTTCATTGCCAATGATTATCTATCTAAAAGTGGTTGAAATTTTAAACTTTGCTAAGTCATTGAAAAGAAGATGTTTTATAAAGCTGGTTAATCTACTTTTTATGATTTTTATAGTGAGATGTGCCTTATTTTATTGCCGCTTCGCGCAATCGAAAAAAGAACGAGCATTGATGACACATGATAAGGAGCATGGTAGCTATAAGGGGCTAAACACTTTAAAAACAGACATTTGCAAGTAAAAGGACCCCCTTATGGCCGATGATATTCTACTAAGTATCCGAAATCTTGATGTTGAGTTCAAAACAGATGGCGGTGTCGTCAAGGCGGTCAAGAATTTAAACCTGGACATCCCTCGTGGCAAAACAGTTGGTCTTGTAGGAGAGTCGGGTTCGGGGAAAAGTGTTACCTCTCTGGCCATTATGGGCTTGATACCCAACCCTCCGGGCTTTATTGCAAACGGTGAGATTATTTTTGAAGGCCAAGACCTTACAAAGCTTTCTTCAGATGAAATGAGAAAAATAAGAGGCAATAAAATCTCAATGATTTTTCAAGAGCCCATGACTTCATTAAACCCCGTTTTTACTGTCGGAAATCAAATTGATGAGGCCATCATGCTTCACCAGAATTTGAATAAGTCACAGGCGCGTAAAAGAACTCTAGAGCTACTTCATGAAGTTGGAATTCCTACTCCTGAAGTTAAAGTTGATGATTACCCACACCAGATGTCAGGTGGCCAAAAGCAACGTGTGATGATTGCTATGGCCATGGCCTGTGAGCCTCAACTTCTTATTTGTGATGAGCCGACAACTGCTTTGGACGTAACTATTCAAAAACAAGTTATTGAACTCATGTTTGATCTGCAGAGAAAGCACGGCATGAGTATGCTTTTCATCACTCATGATTTGGGTGTGATTGCTGATATCGCAGACGAAGTGGCCGTGATGTACCGTGGGGACCTGGTCGAGGAAAGTACTACTGTAAAGGTTTTTGAGAAGCCGCAGAACCCTTACACAAAAGGTCTATTGGCCTGTCGTCCCAGTCTTATTTATAGCCCAAAGAGACTTTTAACAGTTTCTGACTTTATGGAAGAGGATGGAACTGAAAAAGAAATCGACCCGGCCCTTCTAAATCAAGAAGAGAAAAAAATTAAGCCTCTTGATGAATCCAAATATCCCGTGCTTTGTGAGATTCAAAACTTACAAAAGTATTTCCCCATTAAAGGCGGAATTTTTGGACGTACAGTGGATCATTTTAAGGCCGTTGATGGAGTAAGTTTGAAAGTCCGTAAAGGTCGAACCTTGGGACTTGTTGGAGAGTCAGGTTGTGGGAAGACAACTTTGGGGCGTTCAATTTTAAGACTGATTGAGCCTACCGGTGGACGAATTATTTATGACGGAAAAGACATTACTGACCTCGATCCCAAAGGGATGAGAGAGATGCGCCGCCGAATGCAAATTATTTTTCAAGATCCTTATTCATCCCTTAATCCTAGAATGACTATTGGTGATATTATTACCGAGCCTATGGTTATTCATGAAATTGGCAGTACAAAAAAAGAACGTTACGATATGGCCCAGGATCTACTTGAAAAAGTTGGGCTGGTAGGCGATCACCTAAACCGATACCCTCACGAATTCTCTGGTGGTCAGCGCCAAAGAATTTGTATTGCACGGGCCTTGGGACTCAAGCCTGAGTTCATGATTTGTGATGAGTCTGTATCAGCTTTGGATGTTTCAGTTCAGGCCCAAGTGCTTAACTTGCTTCAGGATCTTCAAGAAGAGTTTAATTTAACTTATGTTTTTATTTCTCACGACTTGTCAGTTGTGAAGTATATCTCTGATGAGGTGGCCGTGATGAATCAAGGTCAAATTGTTGAACTCGCAAGCTCGGAAGAAATTTACAAGAATCCTAAAGAGGATTATACAAAATCCCTTTTGGAAGCGATTCCTAAAGGAGTCCCTAAAGAGCTCTTAAAGAAGGGTGTGACTAGCTCTCCTTTCTTAGGCTAAGAGCTTTCTTAGAACTTAATTTGAATTCGGTGTTTGGGTGGCCACAGCTTGCTGTTGCCGACCCAGAATTCATTGCCAAATCGGTCAACAACATGGGCCTGGCCAATATCATTCTCAATTATTTTAAGGCCTTCTTGATGATGAACTTCTGGTCTTCTCTCATAAGGTGCTGAGCCGGTTGTCGAATTTTTGAAAGTTTTGGCCCCGCCTAAGACTAAGGCACATTGGTCAGTTGGCTTGACAAGTGAATCAAATACGTATGCTTTTCGGCCTCGATGATCTTCAATATGATACCAGCGATCTTCATGGCCGAGCTTGATAAGTGGCGTATGTTTGTAGATGGTTCTTAGGTGAGTTGTTTTTGTACTTGGTCCCTCTCGAAGTCTGGCCTTAGGCTGGGAGACACAGAGGAATTCTTTTCTTTGTTCGTCTTTGATATTTTCTTGTCCCTCTTGAGTCGCGCTCATAAGAACAAATGGGGAAAGACTAAGACAGAGTATAAAAATAATATTTTTCATTATTTCATCATACTTAAATTTTAAAAAAATCCCAGAAGGTTTTTGTACGAGTATTTGAAATTAAAAATTTCAGGGCGTATCTGACTGCATCAGTCAGTTTTTCCTCGCTCCATCGCGAGTCTTCTTTTAAGGATTGGTCCGCAGGTATATGCATAAATCCACTTGGAGTGGGAGAGATAAGGCGTGTTGTTTGTCTGAGGGCACGGTACATAACAGCATTACAAACATAAGTTCCTGCGTGAGTCGAAAGTTCAGAATCGTAACCCTGAGAGCTGAGCTCTTGGACAAGTTCTCCCGCAGGATGAGTTGTCATGAGGGCAAGAGGTCCATTAGGTTCTATGCTCTCTTCATCAAAGATCCGTCCGATATTATCTGGTCTATCAGGGCAGTGAAGACAATTGAGAGCAAATTTTTCTGGTGTTATCTTATCTCTTTTGGCGCTTAGTCCCAAACCTAAGTGAAGCCGCCAATGCTGCTGTTCAAAGGCGTTATCAATTCTTTCCATGGCCTTTTTAAAATCGACAGGCAGTATAATGGTCTCAACTCTATGACCTGCGATGAGTTCTCCTTGTAAGTTGAGAGCTATTTTACTTGTGGGATTAGTAGGGTGAGGGCCAAAAGCTCCAAAACCTGTTAATAGAATAGAGTTTTCCATAAACTGATGATGTCTTGTGAGATTTTTTTGTCAAGTTAGACCTAGTCATAGTGTTCATTCAAGGACTCTAGGAATGACTCAAGCTCGTCGAACTCCTCGTGGTTAAAACTCATTTCTCGTAGCTCTTGGGCCCCATTTCTTAGTAGGGCGTGCTTTGCAAGCGCCTGGGCCTGGGTGTAGTGGCGTAGCACATCTTTAATGCCTTCTCTTTTACCGTGGTGAAAATAGGGTGCTGAGTGGCGAAGGTTTCTTAAAGAGGCCGTTTTGAACCTGGCCACCATCAATGGCAGAGGACAGGCTTTTTGACTTGGAAGATTTTTACAGACTTGTTCGCGAAGAAATTCAGTCACCCCATTTTTTCTTTGATAGAAATTCCATGCCCCTAGGTCGACAAGTCCTGGACGATCCTTTTGCGGTCTTTGATTGAGTAGTCTTTCTTTGCGCTCAGAATCGTTTCCAGGAATGTAGAGTTGTAAAAACTGCCCAAAGCCATGGAGCGAATCGTATTCAATTTGAGATGTGCCAACGTTATGAAAATTTTGATCCGTATAAAGAGGAGCTGTATGGCACTTAAAACATCGACCTTTTGCACCGAGTTGATTTTCGACATCAAAAAAGATTTTAGCTCCTAGCCACTGCTTATGAGAAAAATTAAAACTTTTTCTATGGCTTGGAAGTTCGTGGTTTTTAATAAAAGTGGGGTTCTTGAGTTCGCCTAAAAATTGGCGCAGACGTTGAGTGTATTTTTCAGGTGCTTCACCCTGCTTTGGTATTGTTGAAAAGCCGTTGACCAAGAGGAACTGATCAAAGGTCGAACCATTGTATTGGCCTTTTTCGTTTGTTTGGAAGTCTAGGTCATTCATATAGGCCACAACGGCACTGGTGACTGCCTTTAAGATCTCATCGTCGCTCGCTTTGTGTACATCGAGCTGTTCGCTCTTATTGAGCTTAAACCCCGCCGAGAGATCGGGGTCCGTTGACTTCCAAATTCTCGTGTAGCTCCCACCAAAATCTTGGGCCAGGTCACCTTGCCCATTGTCTTGCTTAATGACTCGAATTAAATTTTTGATAGCATAAGGTTTTTGCGTCGCGGACCAGCCCATATTTCTTCCCAGCAGGTTTCCCATGACAGTGCCTTGATGATCGTCAAACTCACCATCAAAGTGTGAGATTCGATGTTTGTTATATTTTGAGCCCATTCCCACGAGAGTTGTTGTATTTCGAGTGGCCCGAACTTTTTTGTCTGTGAGGTGTTTTGAGATTTTTGGGCGTTCAGAGAAATCGGTGTATGTGCGCATACCGGCTCCCGAAATATCAAAGGCTTGATCTACAAGGTGGCAACTTGCGCAGCTGGTACTTTGTCCACGGAAAGGGGAATCGACTTCTTGAGTTTTACTAACTTCGAGTGTTTCGAGATGCTCTTCTCCTGGAACTTCTTGAGCATTGACGTCGCCATTTGAGAAATGCCAGAAATTTCGCGTGAAGCGGGTTTCATTAAAAAGCCTCTCGCCAAGAGCAATATGACCTTCTGAAGCAGCTTGACTTGTAAATGAAGATAAAAAGGTAAGGGTGGTGAGAAGGAAGGCCATCCACAGTTTCATAAGTTAGTCCTTGTTTTAAAGTTGATGGCCTAATTAATCAATTATTGTTTGGCTTGTCAAACAAAAGTAGGAGCTTTATTTTATAAGCCTTCGCTATTCATTTGAAGACGATTCCGGCGCTCAATTATCTGCTGAATTTCTTCAGAACTCATGAGTTCAAAAGGAAGCTTGATCGCGCTTTTTTTTTGTACTGGTGCAGCATAAAAGATATCAACGCTAGGGCGAAGAGATTTTCTTTCAAAATGCTTAGTTATGACCTTAATCTGGCCTTGGCTTTTATCGTGTGAGCAAATTCCTTGGCGGAAGTCAGTTACGATTATCTCTGCATTATCAACTTCACTGAAGGCCTGGTATACCTTGGCCCCGCAAGAGTTTTGAGAGATTTTAATAATTCTTGCACTGAACTCGCGAATGTCTCGGTCTGTTTGAACTCGGAGCTTAAGAGTTCGAGTACCGAGGTTTACTTCAAGGTTCATCTCTGAGATTTCATCGTAATAAAAGGGAGATAGCGCATCTAACTGCCAGTTTTGGATTGTTACCTGCCATTGAGCTGGCTCAATACTTTGAGCTTTGACTTGAAATGCCAGTAAAAGAGCAGCGAGAACAATAAAACTTTTCATAAAAATACCCCGTAAGACTTAGTTTAAATTAATGACTTTTTGCCACGTTCTTTGGGGTTTGGATAAGTCTCTTTTCTAAGCAAGGCCCATAAGCTGGACTTATGACTTCAGGGGGCTAGGCCAGGAATCGGGTTTGGCGTAGCTAAGACGATCAATCCTCTGGGTTTTATGATAGCTGTCAAGGCCACTTACACAAATGGTTTGTGCTTTTTCAATATCCAGGTAGCCGTCTTCTTGGAGGCACTCTGGAGGTGCGTAGAGCTGCTTAATTTCGGCAATAACGATCTCAGTACCATTGATTTCCAGAGGAATATGTTGTGCGAGTTCTAGGGCCATCTGTATTAAGGATTCTTTAACAAAAGGGGCCTTGAAATCCTCTCGCCACATCTCTGTCAATCCGGTTGCTTCAAACTCACTGATCTCTTTTGGGTACCTGGCCGAGCACTGGTGGCCTTTTTCTAAAATGTCAGGGTTCATATGATTAAGGGTAAACACTCGGCCCTCAAGTAGGTTTTCGAGCCCATGCCTAGGAACGGAGTGGGGGCGAAAAACGATACCGATAAGAGCGGGGTCAGCTCCCAGATGAAAAGCGGAGCTGACGACTGTCAAGTTCGTTTGTCCCTGGGAGTCAGTCGTTCCAATGAGGTTTGCACTTTTAAATCCCGAAAGCGAGTTGATTAATGAAGCTCTTGCTCTTTTATTAAAGCTATTAAAATCAATTGACTCGGATGGGCCCATATTTATTTGCCCGCCATTTGATTACAGGCCTTGATAATAGTGGGGTATTTAAATTCAAAAGTAGTGTTTGGAAGGACTTCACTTTTTACTTCTTGTCCATCGAGAACAATCGTACTCATTTCTCCCATCACTAATTTGAGTGCGATAGGTGGAACTGGAAAAAGGCAGGGACGCTTGAGAGATTTTGCTAAGGCCTTTGAGAACTCTTTGTTACTGACAGGGTTAGGGGCAACTGCATTAACCACTCCTTTTATCTCAGATTGATCAAGCACAAACTGGTAGAGTTGGACGAGGTCATCGACATGAATCCAACTCATCATTTGTGAACCTGAACCGACAGGACCACCTGCACCAAGCTTAAAGATAGGAATTAATTTTGCGGCCGCTCCCCCTTCTGGGCCAAGAACAACACCAACGCGAACAACACACTGTTGTTCGGCTTCACTTTTGTCTAAAGCCTCTAACTCTTTTTCCCAGTCGATACATAGGCTAGCAAGAAAGCTATCTGAAACTTCACTAGATTCCGTTAGGACTTCATCTTTGTTTACAGGGTAAATACCAATCGCAGATGTGGAGATAAACGACTTGAGTTTGAGGCCCTGCTTTTTGATGGCCTCAATGAGATTGCGTGTTCCATCGACTCTTGATTCACGAAGTTTAACTTTTTGATTCTCGCTCCATCTTTTGTCACCAATATTTTCACCCATGAGGTTAATGACACTATCCACTTGTTCTAAAGCTTCAGCAGGAATTTGTCCGTGAGGAGCATCCCATTTAAAGACTTGAACAGGGCCCTGCCATTTATTGCTGACCTTGTCAGGATTTCTCGAAAGGACTCGCAAGTGGTGACCTTGATCTGCCAATTTTTGAACTAATCGAGTTCCGACAAATCCTGTTCCTCCAGTTACTAATATTGTTCTCATAACACCTCGCTTTTATTATTAATGAAATTATAATAGCTCAATTACGGCAGCATCAAAACCAATAAATGGTAGACAGATTCTAGACATTGAATAGACGGGCTAGACATGATTCCCTATTGAGCTTATGTTGGGGTCTGAACAGATTTATTCAGGAGAAATCATATGGAAAATATTTATAGCATTCAACTGGCCTCTAGAATATCGGGAGTTGGTATCCATACGATTAGAGCATGGGAGAAGCGTTATGGTGCAGTTGTTCCTCAGCGAAATCCTTCCGGACGAAGAGAATATTCTGATATTGATATTGAGCGCTTGGTTCTACTGAGTGAGCTTTGCGTTCTGGGTCATAGTATTGGTCAAATCGCACGCTACCCGACTCCTGATTTGAAAGAGCTCCTGAAAAAACTGGGGAAAATGAACCCCAATCTGAAAAGTTCAGAAGTGACCCAGCTTGAGAGAAGTCCTGTCGATATTGAAAACTCTTTACAGGGTCTCTTATTGGCCTTGAGAAGTTACAAGCTTGATATTATTTCTCATGAAATTCAAAAGCTTAAAATTCTTTTGGGCCCAAGAGAGTTGGCCCTTGATATTCTAGCGCCACTTTTAAGAGAGGTCGGACGTTGTGTTGCTGAGAAAAGTTTAAATATTTCTCAAGAGCATGCTCTAGGTTCCTTACTTAAATTCCATATTGGGCATGCTCTTTTTAAAGTCCAAGACTCTAAAGTTAAAAAAGCAGATACAATTATTTTGACAACTCCCGAAGGAGAAAACCATGAGTTTGGTATTTTCAATGCAGGATTGCTTTGTGGGCATTATGGTTTTAAGTTTTATTACTTAGGCGCATCTTTACCAGTAAGCTCCATGTTGGACGCTTATCAGTCAGTGGAAGCAAGTAAGATTATACTAGGCGTAAGCCCCGACTATGTCGGCCCATCTGAAAATGCTTTAGACTTAATTATTGAAAAAATTCTTAATGGGCTAGATCCAAAAGGTGAGTTGATTGTTTATGGTCATGGTCCTTACGATAAAAAAAGGCATGAAGCCAGTAAGCAATTTCGATCATTTGAACAACTTAAAGATGTCGATGTTTATTTAAAGCAACTTTAAGATATCTCTCTCTATCATCTCAGGCTTGTCTTGAGGGGCGTACCTCTTAGTGACATGACCCTTGGTGTCAATCAGGAACTTAGTAAAGTTCCATTTGATTTTTTTCGTTCCAAGTAACCCAGGAGCTTGATTTTTAAGCTCTTCAAAAAGTGGATGGGCACTGTCACCATTTACGTTGATTTTAGAGAACAAGGGAAAACTGACACCATAGTTGAGTTCACAAAATTGATTAATCTCTTGTTCATCACCAGGCTCTTGTGAGCCAAATTGATTGCAAGGAAATCCTAAAACTTGAAGACCGCTGTCTTTATGTTTTTGGTAAAGCTCTTCTAGACCTTTATATTGCGGGGTAAATCCGCATTTGCTGGCCGTGTTTACGACAAGTAACACCTGACCTTTAAACTGGGACATCTTTACGGGTTTTCCTTGAATATCTTTAAACTCATAACTATAGATGTTTTTGGGCATTTTTCCTCCTGTCAAAAAACTTGCTGTTACAATATCATGGACTATGAAATAAATAGACTTAAAAAATAAGGGTGCCCCTTGGATGCAATTTCAGAACTGAATCCTAAAATGCTTAATGTTCTCAAAAAATCAAAGGAACATCTTTTGGGCAAGGACGAAGTGCTCTTGATGTCTTTTGTCTCAATTCTTTCAGAAGGACACCTACTTCTTGAAGATCATCCAGGCGTCGGGAAGACAACACTGGTTTATATATTGTCTAAAGCTTTTGATTTCAATGTTTCTCGTATTCAGTTTACGAATGATCTTTTGCCATCTGATATTGTAGGTGTAAGTATTTTTAACCCGGATAAAAAAGAGTTTCAATTCAAGCCAGGACCCTTGTTTGGTGAACTTGTATTGGCAGATGAACTGAATAGGGCCACGCCAAAAACGCAGAGCGCTTTACTTCAGGCCATGGAAGAAAGTCGAGTAAGTGTCGATGGAAAAGAGCACATGTTGGATGCAAACTTTTTAGTTATGGCCACTCAAAATCCTTTTCAACAAGTAGGGACATATCCTCTTCCTGAGTCCCAGTTGGATCGCTTCTTCATGTCTCTAGAAGTAGGCTTACCGAGCCGTGAGTATGAGAAAAAGATCTTAACAATGAAAAAAGGTATCGCTCATATTGAAGACATTCCAGTAATGATGAATCGCCAAGAGATGATAGAAGCAAAGAAAGAAATTGCTGATGTTTATGTTTCAGATCAAGTCAGTGAGTATATACTAAACCTTTTGAGTAAGGGACGTTCACAGGATTATGATAGTAAGGGACTTTCTTTACGAGCGGGGAAAGATCTCGTTAGGGGAGCAAAATCATTGGCATGGATCTACGGCCGTGACTTTATTGTTCCAGATGATGTCCAGGCATTAGTTCCTCCTATTTGGGGACATCGGCTAGGAGGAGCGAAGGGGATTCTTTATGGACAGGAATGCGCAAAAGAGCTTATTCAGAAAGTCCCTGTTGAACTTTAACAAGCTTTTCAAATGGCGGCCTAAGATGAGGTCGAATAGACCTTATATTCTTCCGACACGCCATGGACTCGCCTTTCTAGTGGCCTTGTTTTTTCTTTTTTTAATGGCGCTCGCTTACGGTCACTCGATGGCATTTGCGGCGACCTTTTTTCTGACCAGTCTATTGATGAGTTCCGCTTTATTGACTCATTTAAACATGAAGGATGCTTTAGTCGAAAGCTTGAAAGTTCCAAGTATTATTAGGCAAGACCAGCTTCTTTCAATCTTTGTAGAGATTCAAAATACTAAAAATAAAAACAAGATGTCTCTGTCTTTATATAAACTAGGAGAAAGTAAGCTTAAAGTAAGCGAAGGGATTGATCTTAAACCTTTGGAACTCAAAAAGGCCGCCTTCTATATGGAGGATCAAGCCGTGGGTGTGCACCATTATGATAATGCCCAATTGATGACAAGCTTTCCTCTCGGTCTTTTTTATTCATGGATGAAGTTCCAAGAAAAAGGTGTCTTCTATGTTGCCCCACGAGCGATAAATCATATGCAAATTGATCCACAAGCAGGAGGAGAGAAACTTAATAAATTAGATAATAAAATTAATTCTCATGAACAAGTTTCTCAGGAGGGTGATTTTTACGAACATCGTCATTTTGATGTCGAATCAGACTCTTGGCACCGTTTAGATTGGAAAGCGTATGCAAAGAGAGGCATTTTCTTGAAGAAGTCTAATGCCTCTCCAGAAAAATCTGTTTGGGTTCTTGATGTCAGAAAACTAGAGTCCCTTAAACGAGATAAGGCTTATGAGCAGATGAGCTACTGGATTGAAGAATGCGAGAAGAAAGGACATCGTTTTAATTTGATTTTAAAAAAAACAATTATTGAAGGTCTAGAAGGAAATGATGGAGTAGCGAAAGCCTTAAAAGCGCTGAGCCTGGAAGCACAAGGAGAAAGTTTCTAATGCAGGCTAAGTTAAAAGAGAAACTCTCAGGCCACTTTGGTAAGATATTGTGGGCACAGCTATTTTTTCTTATTAGTTTTTTACCTTACTTTTCTCAACATCCAATGAGAGTACACCTTCTCTGTGCTGGTGCATTAATCGCAAGCGTTTTTTTTGCTTGGTACAAAAGGCATTTACCCCTGCTCGGTCAAATTCTCATTGTACTAATAGGTGGTGGATTCATTTTTCAACATTATCAGACTTTTCGAGGTCTAGAGCCTGGCCTTTCTCTATTGTCTTTTCTTGTCTGTGTAAAAATGCTTGAACTCCGATCAGAAAGAGATCTTTTTATTATCTTTTTTATTATTTCTACGCTTTTAGTAGGCCATTTACTAAATATTTATGACGTATTAGGTTTGATTCATTTTCTTTTTTGTTTGGCAATAATGCTACTCATGATGATGTGTTTTCATAATAAAAAATCTTGGATTTGGCCTAAAAAAACTCATTTTAAAATTCTTGGTCTTCTCTATCTTTTGGCCATCCCTCAAGCCGTAATTCTTTTTATCTTTTTCCCTCGTTTTTATGTAGGACACCTTAAATTTCCAAGTGTTGGTGCTCAAAGTAAATTAGGCTTCACAGATAAACTACGACCTGGTGATGTGAGTTCAGTGGTCCAGGATAAATCTCCTATTTTTAGAGTACGTTTTAATAGTAAGGAGAGACCTAGTACGATGGATCTGTACTGGAGAGGAGCTGTTCTTCAAGAAACAAAAGGCTTTAACTGGGATAGGGGCGAGGCCCATATTGATAAAAAATTTCTTGAATATTACAAATCTAAAGAATCTGAGTTTGATCATTCGTCCTATAAAGTTGATTTCGCTACCAATGATGTAGATGTTGCATTCACACTTAGACAGACATATGGGCTGAAGGGTCTTTCTCGTTCTCTTACAAATATCGAAGCAGGGGAGACATTCAGCATCCGTCCTCGTTCAAGTCAAAAGATTAGCTATAAAGCTAAGTCCTTAATTTCCAAGATAGATTTCCCAAAGTATAGAGCTGAAGACCTTAAACCTTATTTACAGGTTCCTGATATAGTATCAAAAAAACTCAAACAATACGCAATGGAGCTGAGGCAAAGTACTCCTATAGAGGCAAAGCTTGTCGACAAACTCATGGAGCGATATTACCAACAGGATTTTACCTATACGCTCTCACCTGGAACCTATGGAGGGAAAAGTCCTATCGAAGATTTTTTCTTTGAACGTCGGCGGGGTTTTTGTGAACATTATGCGTCAGTAAGCGCTCTAATTTTAAGGCTTGCAGGCATTCCATCAAGAGTTGTAACAGGCTTTCAAGGGGGACTCTATAACGAGTATGCAGATTATTACATTCTCCGAGGAGAAGATGCACATGCTTGGATAGAAGTCTATCTTCAAGATGGTGGCTGGGTTCGGTACGATCCCACAAGTTATATTGCACCAGAAAGAATCGAACTTGGTGCCTCTCGTTATTTCCAAGGTCTAAGTCCTTCAGATGGCAGTTTTGATCGAACGGCGGGCATAAATTCAGAGAACTCATTTTTATTCAAGGCCAGGTTACGATGGGATGCGTGGTATTATGAAGTTAATCAGTTTGTTATGAGTTATGACCGTGAGTCACAAGAATATTTTCTTTCACAAGTTGGTTTTCCTAAATTCTCACCTTTTGAGCTTTTGAGTTTTACATTTGCGGTTGTCATCCTTTTAAGTCTTGCTGGGCTTGCCCTTTTTTCACTTAATAAAAAAACCGTCTCACAAGAAGAGAGGCTTTGGTATAAACTTTTAAAATATCTTGAGATACAAGGTTTGCCTAAGGAGCCGTACTTAGGTCCTCTTAAATACAGGAAGAAAATACTCTACGGCCTCTCAAGTCATCAACGTCAAGAATCAATACTAGAGGTTTATGATCTATTAGTTATTTTAAGGTATGCACCTCATACTCAAGACAAAAAAGAACTTATCTCACGAGTTAGACAACAGCTAAGGCAATTAAAATAATCTTAATCTGACTCGACCCATCAGAAATGGCCGTTATAATGATTTTTATGAATAAACTCAGGTCTTTAATTTTGATAACTCTCTTCCTTCAAGTCTGTTTGTCAGTATTTGCACAAAGTGAGCAAGATGCTTTAAAAATCCTTTTTATTGGAGATTCTTTAACTGCTGGTTATGGGGTCGACAAAGAAGAGTCGTATCCTTCTCTATTTGAGCAGATGGCCTCAAGTAAACTTGGCAAACCAGTTAAGGTGATGAACGGCTCTGTTAGTGCTTCAACAAGTGCGAGTGGTCCAAGCCGTCTCAAGTGGTATTTAAAATCTAAACCTGATTGGTTAATTTTGGCCTTAGGAGCTAATGATGGTTTAAGAGGATTAAAGGTTGAGAGCACGAAAGAGAATCTAGAGAAGACGATTCTCAAAGCAAAAAGCGAAGGTTTAAAGGTTGTTTTAACAGGCATGCTGATGCCTAAGAATTACGGTGAAGAATATCGAGAGAAGTTTTCAAAAATATACAGTGAACTGGCGAAGAAGCATGATATTTTGCTTATCCCATTTCTTTTGGAAGGCGTAGCTTTGAAGAAAGATCTCAACCAACCTGATGGTATTCATCCTAATGAAAAGGGTCATGAAGTCTTGGCCAATAATTTATGGGAATTCATGCGTCCACATTTAAATTAAAAGAGTAAGAAATGAATCAAGATTATATTCTAGATGTACAAAAAATTAAAAAAAGCTTTCAACAAGGTGACCACCTTATTGAAGTCCTAAAGGGATTGGAGTTACAGCTTAAGCACAGTGAGAGTGTCGCCATCGTTGGACGTTCTGGAAGTGGGAAATCTACATTGCTTAGCCTCTTAGCGGGGTTGGATCGTGCTGATGAAGGTGACGTCGTTTTTCAAAACAGAGGTTATTCTTCGATGTCAGAAGAGGATTTGACTCTTTTTAGAGGACGACATATGGGAATAATTTTTCAACAATTTCATCTTTTACCGCATCTTACAGCGTTAGAAAATGTATCCTTGGCCCTAGAGATTTTGGGAGAGTCTAAAGACGTAGTCGACAGGGCCTATAACTCACTAGAGCAAGTAGGTCTTAAAGAACGTGCTAATCATTTTCCAGGCCAACTCAGTGGAGGAGAAAAACAACGCGTGGCCATAGCTCGATCTATGGTTATTAATCCAGATCTTCTTTTAGCAGACGAACCTAGTGGAAGCTTGGATGAAGATACTGGCGAGGAAGTAATGGAGCTGGTTTTTGAACTGGTAGAGAAGAAAAAAAAGGCGCTTGTCCTCGTGACCCATAGTGTACCTTTGGCCAGTCGATGTAACAGAGTTTTTCGGCTTGAACATGGAGTTTTACGGCCTGAGGTTCTTGAGTGAATTGGCGCAATCTTGGACTTCTTTCACTAAGGGAGATGCTTAATCATCCCCGTTTTGTCCTTATCTTTGTCCTAAATGCTTCACTTGGGCTCGTTGGTCTCATGGCCGTTGAGCACTTTAAGTTTAGTTTTAATAGTGTTTTGGAACAGAGATCGAGGACATTGCTTGGCGCAGACCTAGGGATTCGTTCACGCCAGGGGATGCCAAAAGAAGAACTGAATAAAATTCTTGAACGTCTTCCAGAAGGCATCAAGTCCTACCGGCAGCTCTCTTTGTTTTCAATGGTTCAAAGTGCAGAACAGTCTCGACTTATTTCTCTGCGTGGAATTGAAAGGAAATGGCCTTTTTATGGTGGGCTAGAACTCAGTAAGCAAGGTATCTTTCCCCGTAAAGTACAAAAACGTGCTCATTTCTTAAAGTCTGGAGAGGTGTGGGCCTATGAGGAATTGCGTTTACAGTTAGGCGTTGAAGTTGGTGAAAGGATTAAAATAGGTGGAAAAGACTTTCGTGTTGCTGACTTTGTTATAGAAGACTCTCAACAAACTTTCGACCAAGGAGGTTTGGCACCTCGTGTTTTTATGCGTTTAGATGATCTCGAAAAATTAGACTTAGTCGGTTCGGGGAGTCGATATAGTGAGCGTTGGTATTTCAAGTGGCCTGTTCCAATAAACTCACGCGAACTAACCTCAAAAGTTCAAAAGTTGGAGGAACTACTTGATGACCCCGCTGTTGAAATGCTCTCTCCCCAGAAAAGTTCAAATAATGTGGGTCGTACTCTTAATTACTTAAATGACTTTCTCTCTTTGGTTTCTTTAGTCTCGCTTTTTCTCGCTTGTGTTGGTTTATTTTACCTGTATCGAAGTTATCTGAATAATAGAAGGGTCGAAATGGCGACACTATGTTGTTTAGGCCTTTCGCGAAAAAAGATTTTTCAACTGTATTTATTTCACCTGACAGCACTTAGTCTTCTCGGCACCTTTTTTGCTTTTGGAATATCGTTGGTTTTATTCCCATTAGTAAGTCAGCTACTTTCTGTGTTTTTACCTTTTGATTTGCCTTCTTATTCTGGTCTTCGGCCTTTTTTGATCGGGGGAAGCGTAGGATTACTCGGCCAATGGCTTTTAGCATACCCTCTCTTAAAACCAATCTTTTCCGTAAGACCCCAACAGATATTCCAATCTCTTGAGGACGATAGTGAAAAGAGTGGTCTTTTAAGCATGATACTTAGTTTTCTGCCGTGGTGTCTTTTTTATTGGGCGCTCGCTATATATGCCTCAAATTCTCTTATTATTGGCAGTGCTTTTGTCGGAATCTTTATAGGTGTCTCTGTTTTTGCCTTCCCTCTAGGGAGCTTCATACTATCGTTTTTAGAAAAGCTTGAATTGCCAGGGCCTCTTCATTTTAGGTTGGCCATTAAAACTTTGACCAGGTTCAGATTCAGTAGTCTTTCTCTGTTTATCTCCCTTGTCTTGGGAAGTTTACTTTTAAATATTATTCCGCAAATAGAAAAAAACTTACAAGAAGAAATTCAGGCCCCTGCAAATGAACAGCGCTTACCTGGGTTATTTGTTTTTGATATTCAAGAAGAGCAAGTTGAACCCTTGAAGACTATGATGAAAGAAAATGATCTCAAACTTCAAGGGATTTCACCTTTAGTCCGCGCACGAATTATGCGTATAAATGGTGAAGAGTTTAAAAGGGCCGACTCCGAATCTCTTACACGTGAAGAAGAACGCACAAAGAGAATGAGAAACCGTGGGATTAACTTAACCTTCAGAAAAGAACTTGCGGAAAGTGAAAGCCTCTTAAGAGGACGTCATTTCACTCAGACTTATGATAGCGAAAGTGACGAGCTTCCAGAAATTAGTGTTGAATACCGGTATGCCGGACGTATAGGTCTTGAGATCGGTGATACCGTTGAGTTCGATATTTTAGATATGCCAATAAAAGCCCGAATCGTTGGAATAAGACAAATTAAATGGACGAGTTTTATGCCTAACTTTTTCATCGTCTTTCAACCCGGTGTTATTGATGACGCGCCTAAAACTTACCTAGCGGTATCGCCCGCGTTGGAGACTGAGCGAAAGGTTTGGCTACAAAACGAGATAACAAAGCGATTCCCAAATATTTCGATGATTGACGTGGAGTCAGTCATTACCAAGCTTATGTCTCTACTTAAGCAAATGAGCTGGGCCCTCCAGGTCATGGCGCTTCTTTCGATATTCGTGGGTTTGTTTGTTCTTTATTCTCTCGTTCAACATCAAATGAACCAAAGGAAGAAGGATATGACACTTCTAAAGGTTCTTGGGATGCGGCCAAATCAACTCAAGAAGACTATCCTAATAGAATTTCTGGCCATTTCTCTTTGCGCTTCATTGTTTGGCGGTCTGATTAGCCTGGGCGTCACTTTTGTATTTTCCTATTTCTTTTTTGATGGAATCTGGACCTTTGACCTATTGACACCTTTTCTTATTGCTCTATTGCTCACAGGGGTCTGCCTCGCCGTAAGTTTCGTCGCCGCGAGGTCAACAATAAAAGTACGTGCTCAAAAATTACTTCAAGAATTCGTTTAAGTTATGATGTCAGGGAGTTTTTATTTCTTTAGTTGCAGTCCCTAAATATTAATGATTCTTCTTTGATCTCGAGAATCTTTTGAATTCTTAAGTTTCGAGGAGGTGTGGCAAGACCACGGGTGACTTGTGAACTCGAGCCTTGATAAAAATAATAGAGATAGTCCGCCCAATTGTCTTCGGTGATATTATTGTGGCGATCGGCAAAGTGGCGCAGATAGCCAAGCTTTTCTTTCAGTACAAACATTGTTGCGAGGGCCGCATTTTCAGGCTTACCGAGATCTGAAAACTCCAAGTAAGCATAGCTTGAGTCCTCAAGTAGGGGGCCGACATCTTTAATTTGAGTCAGACCTCTTGAGTTTTTATCACTTCGCCCTTTGAGTTTTTTAATAAGTTCTACGGCCAATTGTCCTAAGTTATGAGATCCAATTCTTATATCTTCTTTGATCATATATTTGAGACTTTTTCCCATTTTACTCTCTACAGCTAAGATTCCCAATGAAAGAAGCATTAGCTCGTCGTATTCATTATTGGAAAGCTCGAGCTCTCTCATGAGAGGAGCTTTATGAGCAAGCAAGGTATTTATGAATTGCTTTGCATCCTCTCTACCGGAGAGAGATCGGAAGTAAAACTTTGTTTCGCAGGCATAGTTGGGATCAAAGAGTTCTTCATCATAAAGAAAACTCTGGTACTTTTGAGCGCTATAGATTTTAAAGCTATTCACTTCTGAAATTCCTTTTTTCTTATCGTAATTTATGATTGAGATGGGGGAAATATTAATTTCATCTCCAACCTGTGCCTTGAAGTCTTTCATGAGATGTACAAAATTTTGATGTAATACCTGCTGTCCCACAGGTAAAAGAAAGCTTACGTCATTGTCTATTTCGTGAAGGTTTTTTTTATTGAAAACATCGAGTATAAATCTAGATAGCTCTAGCTTTTCATCTATAATAATACGCGCCTTGTAGAAAAGATTGTCATCAATTTCACGACCTGTAAGTTTAAGTCCAGACAAAGTATAATAAAACTGACCTTTCTTAAAAACGTAGTTTCCTTTCAAGTAAGCCTCAACGATATCCTTTTCGAGTTCCCTCCATTGCCTAAAATCAATTTGATGAACGTAGGAGAGGTTAATAAGGTTCTCATGGCCTGGTTCCCGCCATTTGAGTTTAGAAGGAATAAGCTTTGTATTATCAAGATCAACTTGACCCATTAAGCGATAAAGCTTTTCAGGACTAGAGGTAAGATTTTGGAAGTCCCCATATTTTTTGGGTTCATAACTCAAGATATAGCGAGCTGACTCTTCAAGGAATTTAGAGATAAAATGGTCTTCTTTGAAGTTAGCAGGGTGTCTTAAAATTTTGTTCCCATAGTGGGAACAAGAAGCATAAAAGAAAATGAGAATAGAGATCAATAGACGATTCATGCCTTCTTTTCGGAAAATAGTTCTCTTAAGTTGATAAAAAAGAAGTCACTAAGGCCTACATTTTTGAGTGCAAGGCTCCGTAAATGCAGTAATCGTTGCTTAAGGTGTCTATTGTTTGAACACCCGCTGAAAGGTCTACAAAGATGCTTTTGGTGTGTGAGTAAAACTGAGAGAATTCTTTCTTATTCTATGACTAGAGGACATCTATGAATTTAAATTCATTGATAATTATTACCACAGTTTTAACCTTCTCTTTGAGTTCTCTCGCTCAAACGAAATATCTTTTATCAGACCAAATAGAGGATATATCTATAAATATAAATAATTTTCGAGACGTTGTTATTGGAGAGACAAATCATGAATCTTCGCATGGCCCTGACTTTCTTGTTGAAGTTCTTAGAAATGATGCTATTTCATTAAATCCCAACTTCGATACTATTTATCTAGAATCATTTGCAAAATTTGATAGTTTGTTCAGAAAACTTTCTTTCAAAGAGTTATCACTTGAACAGATCAGATCTGAGTTGTCGGTAAAAGACTTTGAGGACTTACTCTGTTTGAACTCTGAATGGTACTATCATGTTTTAAAATTATTACCACTAATCCGAAATATTAATCAAAAGAGAGATCAATTAATGTTGAGGCCTATTGTCGTACTTCCTGTAGATAGTGCGAATGATGAACCTTTTATCACTTTTAAATATTCTTCACCCAAGTACTTGTTCAGAAGTACTGACCCCCGCTTACATGAGAGGTTTATGTCATTTTACGTCGACTTGCACTCCGGTGAAAGAGAGCTTGAAACAGCATCTTATATTGAAAAGTTGCGCCAAAATAGAGGCGTGGGTATCTTCTTTTATCACCAAGGGCATATATTTAAAAATGGCCAAATGTTCATTCCCGATATAAATCACGATAAGAAGGAAGTGGTCTTTGATATCACAAATAACTGGCTTCAGAATTTGATTGAGTTAGACCCTTCTTTCAATCCTTATACCATTGCACTGGATCAGGACCCATTCGTTCAAGATGTTTACGGAAATATAGAGCCTAGCTCTTTTGATTCAGATCTTAATTGGGAAAACCCAACGATGTCGAATTTAAGTCCTATACTTAATAATGGACTTTCTCCTTTTGACTCGATTTTTAGTTTAGGAGATAAGGATTTTGTTCTTTACGATAAATATTGGCCGATAAAAAAAGAAGTAGAGGTTTACTGTCAGCGCAAGTAGTGATTTTAAAAACCATGAAAAAAACCGCTATTCTTGTCTGATAGTTTAAATAGGAATTGATAAAGCTTGCTGCTTTCTCGTTCTCCGAACCTGAAGTCTGGGCCAACTCCTAATGAATTAATTTGAACATTGTTTCTTTTTTTATTCTTTTTGGTTATTTCACTAACAATGTCATTAATATCATCTGTACTGGAGCTATTCGGCCTTGAGGGAGCTCCATCGGAAAGCAAAATAATGTCACTTGCCTCAGGGTATTGATCTAGAGCGTAGTTTAAAACACTTCGAGTCGGTGTCGCTCCAAAGGGAATAAGACCCCTGAGATAAGTGTATATGTCGTCTTTGTTCTCTTTTGTCATTGGTTTCATTCTTCCCCAAAGCGCCCTGTAATTGTTTTGTATGCCATCGGGGAAAAAGACAACGTCTACTTCGTATTCTTTAGTCAAAGAGGTGACGAGCATCTTTAAACCTGCTTTTACTTCGCCAATGAGGTCATTGGTTTCCATTGATCCCGAGACATCGATAATGAAAACTAAGTTTTTACCTTTAAAATCAAAGCCTATAGCTTTTACTCCCTCGCTTTTACTCTTCTCACTTTTTTTATCTTTTTTAGAGCTTATCTTGTCATGTTGTTCTTGCTGGATCTTTTTAACTTTTTCTATGGCCTTTTTGGCCTCCTCTATCTCTGACTCATGATGAGATACGATCTTTTCTTTTTCTTTTTTAATTGATTTTAAGTCTTCCTCTAATTTTTTTATTTTCTGCTCAGAGGTTGTAAGTTCTCTTTGTAGTGTCTCTTGTTTTATTTCAAGTGCTTGGTGCTCTCTTTTTTCGATCATGTCAGTGTTGTTTTTGGGGACGGCCACATAGAGAATGATGACTGCTCCAAGAGCACCTGAGATCAGATCGAGAAAGGCAATGTTAAAGACGTTGATTTCTCTTCTTGCCATGTTTTATATCTCAATTCTATTGACAAGGTTTTCGATGACATATTCTTTCATCTCTGCATGCAGGTGATCGGTCTCTTCTTGGAGGTGGTGAAAAAACCACATGATGATAATACTTAAAAGTAAGGCGATAAGAGTGGTGTCAAAAGCGACGCCCAGAGTTGCTGTAATGACGGCCATATCCCCACTATTTGCAACCATGAGGGCCTGAGATATCCCGAGCACTGTACCAATGAAGCCGATAGAGGGGATGACCCAAGTTAGGTATCTTATATTAGATTGTTGGCCTTCATGCTTTTCTTTATTGATGTCTGTTTGAATTGAAATGATCTCTATCATTTCGGCAACAGACTTTGAGGATCTGAATTTTATACATGCACGCTTAATAATAGAAGCTAGTAGTTTATGGGTGTGTATTTTTTCATATTCACTGGCCTTTATTTGTATGTTAACAACATCATTTGGAAGAAGAACGACCTTCTCTTTTGTGGGGAGAAGTTTGTCTCGATAGGCTTTTTTTTCATTTTTAATATTTTGGGTCTTTTCGTATATTTCAAAAAATGACCAGAAGAAAGCGACGTATGTGGCAAATTGAATATATCCTCCACCAGTTATATTTCCGCCTAATAAGACAAAAATTCTAGTCAGGTTCGAATCCATCGCATTTTCTTGACCTCCACTCAAATGGAGCCCTATATAAGCAAGAACAATCAGTGTACTTGAGATAAAGAGTGAGAGTATAAGTCCTGCGAACTTTTTTGATGCATTCATAGGTTAATAGTCCTTAGGTCAGTATATGCTTTACAGCTTATCGAACGTTTAAGAGATTAACCAAAGAGAGCGTTACCTTGAGTGTTGCTCTCGGGTAATAGGAATTGATTGTTTCATTGTTTGGCTTTCTCTATTAAAATATTAACACTTTTAATACTTTATAAAGAGGAATCTTATGAATAATCCAGGTACTGGAGAAAAACACTCAACTCCGCAAGGGGAACTGGCCGTAAGAACCTTGGCCATGCCTGCTGATACAAACCCGAGTGGTGATATTTTTGGGGGATGGGTACTTTCTCAAATGGATATTGCTGGCGCCATTGTGGCAGGCAAAAAAGCTAACGGCAGGATAGTAACAGTGTCTTTAGAGGCCATGAAATTTCATTTACCTGTATTCGTTGGAGATGTTTTGTGTTGTTACGCTGATGTTGTAAAGGTTGGAAGAACAAGTATTCAAATTAAAATTGAAGCTTGGGCCATGAGAAATTTCGACCCAGAGCGAGTTTTAGTAACAGAAGGAATTTTTACTTATGTTGCAATAGATGAGGATCGAAAACCTCGAATCATTTCAAAATCGAATGCGACACGAAAGGTGAAGTCATGAGTGTATTTCTACAAGCTAAAAATGTATCTAAAAACTATGGTAGACATAAGGCGCTCGAAAACCTGAGTCTAAGCGTTAATAAAGGGCAAACCTATGCTCTACTCGGTCCTAATGGTGCAGGTAAGACAACGTTTGTTAAGGCGTTATTAGGACTTGTTTCTTATGATAGTGGTGAGATTAGTATTAATGGTCGATTAGTCAATGACCCTCAGTCCCGCTCTCTTTTGGCCTACCTACCAGAAAAATTCCAGTTCTATTCATTTGATACCCCTCAAAAGGTATTACGTTTTTACGCACGTGCACGAAATTTACCTGGTACGCAAATAAACTCCCAGATCGATCGTGCTTTAGAACAAGTTGTCATGACAGATAATACTACAAAGAAATTGAGCAAGCTTTCTAAGGGACAGATGCAAAGAGTTGGTCTGGCGTCACTTCTTATCGGAGACCCTGGACTTCTCATCTTGGATGAGCCATTTTCAGGACTTGATCCAATCGGTATTAAAGAATTAAGAGATATCATCCGTGGTCTTAAAGAGCAGGGGAAAACACTTTTTATAAATTCACATATTTTAGCTGAAATGGAGAAAATCTGTGATTCACTGGCCGTATTAGATAATGGACATTGTCTTGCTCAAGGTGATGCTCACGATTTACTTAACTCTCAGAGTCTCGAAAATTTCTTTTACAATCTTGTGCGTCCGGAGAATTCCTAATGTTGCAGCTTTCACAGATAAAACTTCTTGCTATCAATACTGTTCAAAAAGAGCTGAGAAATAAAACAATAATGTTTCTTATGATCTTTACTGTTATGACGATTATCGCTGCATTTGCGGTCATTTATGCTCTTTTACAAAATGAGGATATGGAGCAGATGGCACAGATGTTCGGTTATGGGATTTCTAACTTCTTTGTTGGGTTTCTGGGAGTGTGGACTCTTTTTATCTCTCTTCTTTTAGGAGGTCATTTAGTCAGGTCAGATATACAAGAAAATGTTCTTGGTCAGATATTGGCCTTGCCCGTGAAACGCTCAGAGTATTTAGCTGCAAGATTAATAGGTGGATGGCTTATTATTATGGGATTTTATCTTTTTACAGGTCTACTCATATTTGTCATATTCTCAACAGTCTCTGAACAGTTTGTTCCTGTCACAGCATTTTTAACTTCGTTGGTAAGCATGGGAATGATGGTTTTTGTGGCCTTACTTGTTTCGGTTTTTATCTCTTTTTATTTTCCTGGTGTTTTTTCTTTGGTAGCGAGTGTTATTTTAATTTTCGTGATTTTGGCATCAAATAATTATTTTTCACAAAGAGACATTCTAGAGGTGTTTTCTAAAGGGGATGGTTTAGGGATTTTCTTTGGAATCTTTTACTCTTTGTTTCCAAGAATTGGAGAATTAAGCCGTTGGAATACCTCAATCCTTTCAAATGTCGAGCTCTCTCAAAGTCACTTACCGCTTGTAGGCCATTCTCTAGTTTCTTATCTTATAATTTTTCTTCTTTTAAACATTTTATTTAAACGTAAAGACCTTTAGGCGGATGTTGTCAGTCCATCACGTATGGACTGATAGCTTGCTTTTAACGCTGGTATAAGACCTGCAATCAGGCCTGCTGCGCACACACTGAGAAGTACATAAAGATCACTTGTCATAATGATCTTTCCTGTCAAATAAATGCTAAACTCTGACTCGAGATAAGGTCCTAATATTTTCAAGCAAAGATAGAGTAATCCTAGGCCAATAAGACTCCCTAAAAATACGACACTAAACGCTTCAGTCAAAAGCAGAGCTGTAATTTTAAATGGACCAACACCTAATGAACGAAGTATGGCCATTTCACGACGTCGTTCTTGGAGTGAAGTGTATAGAGTAATTGTTATCCCAAGCAGTCCTATGCCTAATACGCAGTAGCTGATGAGCTTCAGGACACTTTCAATGTGGGATAAAAGTTGCCATAGCTGTTGTAAAACAAGACCGGGGATAATGGCCATAAGTGGCTCTTCGGAATCTTGTGCAACCATAGATCTTAGCCTTAAAGTATGAATTCTAGATTTGGCGCCAACAAGAAATGAACTTATTTGAGAAAAATTAATATCCTCTTTATTTAGTTTATCTGGATTTACGAGCTTACCTTCATCCGGTGTTCCTGACTCCCACCCAATATGCATGGCCTCTATACCGTAAAGAGAAACGTATACTGCTTTATCTACAGGCGTCTGAGTTGGAGTCAGTATGCCCACAACTTTAAATGGAGTGTTTTTGTGTTGCATTTGAGACATTGAATTGAGTCCGTGGGCGAGCGTAATGCTATCGCCAACTTTATGTCCGAACTTTTTGGCCACTTCATTCCCTAAAACTACATCAAAAATACCTTCGAATCTTTTTCCTTTTTCTAGAGTTAGACTAGAGTCACCTCGATAGCGGTAATGCTCAAAAAAATCCTCTGTTGTGCCAACAACTCGGTGACCCTTGTAAGAATCTCCAAGAGAGAAAGGTATTGTCCAATCAATCATTCTATTGTTGACATAACGTTGATATGAATCATATCTAATATTGTTGATTGGATTACCAATATGAAAAACACTATAGAGGAGCAGCTGGAGGGGGCCGCCGCGAGCTCCTACGATAAGGTCCGTTTTAGATAAGGTATTGGTAAATCCATCCTCCGCGCCTTGTCTAATGCGTTCAACACCAAGAAATAGTGCAACACTTATCGCCAATGAAATAACACACAAAGAGACGGGGAATAGGCGACTTCTTAATGATTTTAGGCTTAAAAATAAGATGCTCACGCTTGAACCTCGTTTATGTTTTTTAAGCTCAGTGATTTATCAAAGTACTTTTCTAACCTAAGGTCATGGCTTACAAAAAGAAGACTCAGGTCTTTTTTCTCACATGAATCAATCAGCAGCTTCATAAATTCTGCGGTGTTTTTCTCATCGAGAGATGAAGTAGGCTCGTCTGCAACAATAAGTTCCGGCTTACCAATAAGGGCCCTGGCTTGTGCGATCCTTTGCTGTTGGCCAAGACTAAGCTGAGCAGGTTTTATATCAGCAAACTCAGTCATGCCGAGTTTTTCCATCAGTTCATCACATTCTTTTTGGGAATCCACCCAACTTTGAGATCTGCCAAAAAGTCTTGCAGGTAAAAGGATATTTTCTTTAACACTTAAATATGGGATTAAGTTAAAGTTTTGAAAAATATAACCTATTTTTTGCCCGCGAAGATTATTTTTTTTAGCTCCGCTTGTCGTCAAAAAGTCGCATCCAAGGACTTTTAACGAACCCTTATCTTGGGGGAGAACTCCTGTAATAAGATTGAGTAGAGTACTTTTTCCATGTCCACTAGGGCCATAAAGGAAGCATTTTTCGCTTTGTTCAAGTTTGAAATGAGGGATCCTTAGGATCTCTTTTTGGGCATCATAGGAAAAGCTAAGTTCGTTAATCTCGATAACATGAAGTGCATTACTCATAGCTCAAGCTCTAGAGTCTTCAGGTCTTTGCTTATACTTCTCTTGTAAGGTGGTTTTGTTGCAGGAAGTACATCAAAATCAATTTTTTTAATAGCTTCAAATTTCTGTCTTAGAGTGACATTCATTGTTTTACCTTGAAGGCTTTTTGGACATCTCAGCAAGGCTTCCGCATAAATCTGCGCATGTGAGCCTTTCTCGTCAACATTAAGTAAAACAAGTGGTTTTAAGATCTCACACTTTATATCAGTCATACTAAATGAGTTGAGGAGATTTTTTTTCCAAGAGTCTGTGAAAGTCTTCCATTTTTTCTTTTCTTCTTCTGTTTTTGGACGATACTCAAAGCCTATTAATGATTGTGCCGGGGCCTTGAGCTGGAGGTAGATTTCTTTTTGATCAACAGCAATAGAGCACTCTAGCTCTCCGTGAACGTGGGCCCCAAGGCTAGATGAGCTTTTTTCGTGCCCATGCTTATGTCCATGATCTCCAGAAGCAAAGAGAGAGAGAGAAAATGAGAATGCTAGAAAACAAACAATTTTTTTCATAATGAGACCTTTATTGCTTAAGGAGCTGAATGTGTTGGCATATTTGTTTCGACTTCGCTTTGTTGCTTTTCGTCTAACTCTAATATACTTGAACCGATCATCGAGTAGGATGATTCGAAGTCTTTGCTTTCTTCGACTTTAATTCTTCCTTTGACTTCAATAGGATAAAAACTGGGTTCTACTTCTTGGCCTTTTTTCATTCTAATTAGGACAATTTGGTTTGATGCAGGAGTAGGGACGTGCATACATGTTGGAATATATGGCATGAGAAGAAATTCGGATATTTTTTTTGCAGAATAATCCAATGGCATCATAAAACCTCTCATCGAGACACTATCCTTAAATTTTTTCTGGAGCTTCGTGGGTAGTTGACCATCGCCGTCGAGTTCTTTGAGATCCTTCCAAGTGAGTTGAGCTTCAGATGCCTTTACTAAAGGGCCGATTAATATCACTGACAATAAGACAATAATTAAACCTAGTTTGTTCATCGACAACCCTTTGCTATTTCGACTCCACACAGAGGAAATTATGTCTACTGATAAGGACTTTGTCGAGCTTCAAAAACACTCAGTTTAAATTTGTGATCTACCGATGAGTGGTGATATTATACAGTAAATACCAATGTTTAAAGAAGGAATGGCCATGAGTGATAACGATCAAGACAATAAAGAGATTATTGAGCAGATGTTGAGTATGAATAAGGCGAAGGCCGAATTTCTCAAAAAGCGCATGGTCTTTTTGTGGGGTCAGGTCGATGACAAGTCGGCAGAAGATGTTACTTCGCAGCTTCTTTACCTTGATGCAGTCGATCCAGGAAAAGAGATAAAATTTTATATTAATAGTCCAGGTGGAGTTGTTACTGCTGGTATGGTTATTTACGATACTATGAAATTAATAAAATCTCCTGTCATTACTGTTTGCATGGGGCTTTGTGCCTCAATGGGGTCAATCCTGCTCTCTGGTGGCGAAAAAGGGAAGCGCCTGATTTATCCAAGCGGAAGAGTTATGATTCATCAGCCTTCAATCGGCAAGCTTTTTGGGCAAGCTAGCGATATCCAGATTCATGCCAAAGAAATTGCTCGCACCAAAGAGATGGGGGCCCGAGTCTTAGCTGAAAACTGTTCAAAGTCTGTAGATGAACTTATTAAAGACTTTGATCGAGATTTTTGGATGAACGCAGAGGAGTCTGTTAAATACGGAATCGTCGATAAAATCGTCAAAGATATAGATTTTTAAACTTTTGTAGAGAGCACAACCTTATTGAGGTTGTGCTCTGATTTTCTCATCGAGCTTATGCCGATATTTCTTTCGAAAATGATTCTCCATCTGCTGAGTTCTTGGGCTTTTGGGTTCGTCCAATATGCCCCTGTAGACCATCAAGAGATTCAAACAAACGTAAACCTTGAAAACTCTCTAGATGTCCTGTCTTTTTAATTTTTGGACCTTGAAGAAGCAAAAGAATTTCAGTGTCTTCTTGCTCCCATAAGAAGTTTTCCTTTGGAAGAGGGCAGTGAGGTGATTGACCTCTTGTCGGAAAAATTTCTTCGAGGATTTTTGTGGAATTAAGTGAAGTTGTCGGACCGTCGACTCTATCAGTTAAGACGATTTTTTTAGGATTAAGTGCTTGGATAAGTCCTCTTAGGGACTCAGATGGTCCTATGGCGCCAAGATGAAAAACACTGGATCCAGACATCAGAAGCCTAAGGGCGCAAAGCCAAGAATCAATCTCTCCAAATTTCTGATCAGTAGTTCCAACGATAACATCAAAAGATTTCTCGGATTCTAACTGTACTTTTTCTTGAAGGGAGTAAAATTCCATTTTTAAAATTTGAGAAATAAATCTTTTTACAAGAAGCTCTCTTCCGGAGGGGAGCTTATGAGCATCTTCGAGTTCTTGAACTCTTTTAAAGAAAGGCAACAAAATTTGGTCAAGGTAAGTAGCAAGGGCCACATCTGAGGACCTTTGCAATTCGTGCTCTAGTACATCAATGCGGTGTCCCCTGAGTGAATTCTCGAGAATAAATAGCTTGAGCTGTTTTTCTTCTGAGCTTATTTTTCTGCCTTGAAGGTGTCCCTTTTTGGAGCTTACCTCTTGTAGGGCGCTGCCTTTTTTTTGTAGCTCTTCATCGCCAAGATTGGCGATGTGACCGATTTTTTGCCCGTTTTCAATTAAATTTTTAACAAGCCCAAGTTTTTCTATATCTGAGTCTTTATAAAGTCTTCTTCCCTTCGATGATCTTTCAGGATCGAGAAGTTGGTATCTTTTTTCCCAAGCGCGAATTCTGTGCTCACTGAGACCTGTTACATTTGCAACGTACTTGATTGAATAGTTCATAGGTCCTCCACTTTGTGTAAATTAAGTCTGCAGTAAAATTAACACTGACATTATCAAAGTTCAAGCTTTTGTGAACTCTATGTTGATTTATGTTTGATTATTGATTATTTTCAGTAGCTTAAGATCAATGTCATGAGTTTGTAAACTTCTGAACAATTGTGTCAAGTTACTGAAAACACATGACGAAACTAGACGCACTTTGTAAATCGAAAAAGTTGTTTCTGCTATTTGGTTTTATGTGAAGGACTACTTAAAGACTTTTTTCCAGGATCCAAAGTCGAGCTTTTGAAAGGCCAAGACGCCATGTAGAAACTTTTCTGCAAAATTGATCATCAGTCCTACTCTCTTAACTCTCTCTTGATCCAATTCAAGATTATCAAGCTCTTCTTTAGGGAGAGATTCTACTAGCCTAAAAGTCGAGTATATTTTTGACAGAAGCCTTTTTTCTCTTTGCCTAAGTACGCCAAATATAACGTCGGTTAGATTAGGATTGGCCACATAAGTCGTTGTTTTGCGCTCGCCTTTGCCTGCGTCTTGAATCACGTTGTATTTTTTAAGCTCACAAAGTGTTTGGCTAACGAGGGCCTTAGATATTCCCATGCACTCAATAAAGTACTGGGCGTCAAGTGGCCTTTTAGACAAAAAGAGGTGGCACCACATTCTTCCGTGGATCTTTTTAAAACCCCAGTATTGTAAAAACTCACCAATTGCGTCGGCAAAATCTTCTAATTCATATGGGCATTTTTTTGTCATAGTCCACCTTGATAGCTGCTCTTTTTGAATCATATATGAAGACTCTTCTTTAGTGAATATCTGAGGTATAAGAATCATTTAGTCAAAGCTATATAACTCCTAACCTTTCGAACAGTTGTTTGAATACTCGTAAAGAATGATATTTATTGTTTGTCGTTTAGACCATTCAGGAGTTCGAGTGCTCGCTCTAGAGTTTCTTGCTTTTTGGCGAAGCAAAAGCGTACATACTTGTGACCATCATTACTATCTTGATAAAATGCACTAGGTGGAATGGCACTGACCTTAAATTTTTGAATGAGCTCACGACAAAAATCGATATCGTTGATACCGTGACGGTGTATAGGACATAGTGTAAAGTAAGTGCCTTGACTCCAGAGAGGATTAAGTCCTACTTTTTCAAGTCCTTGAGTGAAGAGATTTCTCTTACTTAGGTAATCTGATCGATATGATTTCAGATACTCTTTTCTATTGTTAATGGCATAAGCAATCGCTTTTTGGAGAGGGTGGGCAACGCAGAATGTATTAAATTGATGAACTTTAATTATTGCATTTGTGAGTTTTGCTGAACACATCGCCCAGCCAACTTTCCACCCAGTAAGGCCAAAAGTTTTTCCGGCCGAAGAGATGTAGACAACATTATCTTTTAATTCTTCATCCATAGCGAGGGGAATGAATTTGTGATTATCGTATGTAAGAAACTCGTAAACATGGTCACAGATTGCCACCAAATTGTTGTCTAAAATGATGTTCTTAATTTCCTTTCTTTCAATGTCAGAAAAAACTCTTCCCGTAGGGTTATGAGGATCATTCCAGAATAGGCCTTTTGTCTTAGGGCCTATCTGTTTTTTTATTTCTTCTACATCGAACTTAAAATCAGGAGCATGAAGAGTGACGACTTTTGGCATAAGCCCAGCGAGCTTAATAGAGGCCATGTAAGCGTCGTAAAAGGGCTCGAATATAAGGATTTCGTCACCAGGGTTGAACAATGCCTGAGTACAAAGAAAGAGCGCTTCAGTGGCCCCATTTGTAACTGTAATTTGGTAATTGGGGTCATATTGGAGGTTGTACTCTGTTTGCATCATTTCTGATAAAGACTCCCTTAATTCCAAGATGCCCGCTGCCGGAGCATACTGATTGTAGTCAACTTTTGAGTTCGTGATAATCTGGGCGGCATAATCTCTAATCCATTGTGGCCCCTGAAAATCTGGAAAGCCTTGAGAAAGGTTTACAGCGGAATTTTCTTGAGAAAGTCTGGACATAGTTGAAAAGATTGATTCTTCAAAACCTGCGACGACTTTGTTGATAGATTGTGACATAAAGCCTCCTCAGATGTTTCTCTCGTTAATTTATCTAGCCGTCAACATTGTTGAGCTTTGTCTCTTGACTAGGATTGTCATTTCGGGCAGTGTTCATTTTATTTTTTATTTGTAAGTAGGGAGGTTCCTCGTGAGCACATCAGCATCACCTTTTGATCCATCTGAATGGGAAAGTGTTCAAGGATTTGATTTTAAAGACATCACTTATCACAGAAGCTTAAAATATGGATGTGTCCGCATTGCTATTGACCGCCCTGACTGCCGTAATGCTTTTCGCCCTCAAACAGTGGATGAACTCTACATGGCCCTGGATCATGTCCGCCAATGGAGTGATGTTGGAGTTGTTCTTTTAACAGGTAATGGCCCTTCGCCTAAAGATGGAGGCTGGGCCTTTTGTTCGGGTGGCGATCAACGTATTCGAGGCAAAGATGGATATAAGTATGATGACGTAGGAGAGAAGAATATTGATCGGGCCCGTTTAGGGCGACTACATATTCTCGAAGTCCAGAGACTGATTCGCTTTATGCCGAAAGTTGTTATCGCTCTGGTCCCTGGCTGGGCCGTTGGTGGAGGTCATAGCCTCCACGTCGTCTGTGATATGACCTTGGCCTCGAAAGAACATGCTATTTTTAAACAAACAGATTCTGATGTCGCAAGTTTTGATTCAGGATTTGGTTCCGCTTATTTAGCGAGACAAGTGGGGCAAAAGAGAGCGAGAGAGATTTTCTTTTTAGGCGCTAATTACTCCGCACAAGAAGCTTATGAAATGGGAATGGTAAATAAAGTTGTTTCTCATGAAGAACTTGAAAAAGAGGCCCTAGAGTGGGCCAGAGAAATTAATACAAAAAGTCCTACGGCCATAAGAATGCTAAAGTTTGGATTTAACATGATCGACGATGGGCTTGTTGGACAACAACTCTTTGCAGGTGAGGCGACAAGACTTGCCTATGGAACAGAAGAGGCCCAGGAAGGCAGAGAGGCTTTCGTTGAAAAAAGAAATAGAGACTTTTCTCGTTTCCCTTGGCATTACTAGGCTACGGAGTGGTTACAGTCTCTTTATAAAGTTGAATTCTTCGTTTTAGTTGGCTAACCCTCATGAGAGCTTGGTCTTTTTGATTCTTTTCTTTTTCAACTTCAATTTGAAGCGCAGATATTTGTGAATCAATGAGCAAAACTTCATCCTTTGGGGCATACTTTTCAAGCCGTAAGGACTTTTTCTTTTGAAGATTCGAAATTTCTTGATAGAGCATGTCTATTCGATCTCTGGCCTCTTTCACTCGGGGGGCAAACCTTAAGATTCCAGTCCTCACCATCAAGTCCTAAATCCCAAGCTCTTTGACTATGGCAGTAAAGCTTAAGCCCTTTTTTGTGGCCATTTTAATTAGGTACATTTGACCATCTCCACATTTATCTCCGACTTTGGTACCCTCTAGTCTGACCCACTATGGTCAAAAAGTAATTAGGTAGATTCATGGGCCAAGTCAATCACTTTCTCTTAGCGATAGCTATTTTGAGCTCTGGCGCTTGTTCAATATTTAATAGTTCTACTGCTCACTTTAAATACACTGATGTTCGTGCTGAAATTGATGATGTTGACTATGAAAATATTGAAAAAATTGGCAATGTTGCTGTTTCAATTAGAAGAGTGCAGCATCCTTCAGATCACAATCGATGGGACTTTAACTTCGCAGTCAGTCCATCAATTCACTTTGATCGTCAACTCTTTCATCCGGTGGAAGTGGGAGAGAATAGGCCTAGTTCAGATAACTTTGTTCCCGATTTAACGAAAAGTAGACTTTCGATTCTAGGTAACCTTAAGATGACAACGCATACACCTATTGGAGCGTTTGTTTTAACTGGAGGTTATGGTCAATCTTTTTTCAAACTGAGCAAAGAAACCGGTGCTGAAAGTTACAGAACATCACAGATAAGGAAATTAGATTTTGTTTATCTTGCATTTTTTTCTAAGCGTTTTTATTTTATGTTTGGGCCAAGATATTATAGGGAGAAAAGCAATGAGTTTGTCGTTGCTGCTAGAATTGGTCTTTACTGGGGTAAACTTTAAGAAGCTCTTCAACCCAAAGAGGAACTGTGGTTCCTGCCATGCCGTATCTGTGTTCCTGAAATAAAGGCGAGCCTTGAGTTTTTTCCAAATTAATCTCTAAGGTCTTGCACAATGGATTTTGTTTTGCAATTTCTATAAACATGGCCGCTGGGTATACTAAACCTGATGTGCCAATAGAAACAAAATGGGTTGCGGAGAGTAGGTGTTGCTCTATTTCATTCATTTTAAGCGGTACTTCGCCAAACCAAACAACGTGGGGCCTTAGAACGAAGCTCTGTCTACAGGACTCACAAGCTTGCTCTTGTGTTATATCGTCAAGACAGGGAAAGACTTTGCCACAGTTAGTACATCGCATTCTCGTAAGCTCTCCGTGCATATGAATAACTTTTTTAGAGCCTGCTTGTTCATGCAGATTGTCGATATTTTGAGTAATAAGAACAAATTTACCCGGGAGTTCGCGCTCTAGTCTCGTCAATGCGAGATGGGCCAAATTGGGAGAGACTTGTTTTGATAAAAGCTGTTGGCGTCTCTGATTATAGAAATCCAATACGAGCTGTGGGTCTCTCTCAAAACCCTGAGGAGAGGCAACATCTAAAATATCATGATTTTCCCAGAGGCCACCTTTGTCACGAAAGGTGTTTAATCCTGACTCAGCAGATATACCTGCTCCTGTGAGAATCACTATTTTAGGTGAGCTATTCATATTAAACTATTTTCTAGCAATTTAGCTCTTACGTCCACACGGAAAACTTAGATCTTCGAGACTTCCGATTGAAAGTTGAGCGGCTGTTTAACATCGACTATACCGCCACCTTTTGGACTTGGAAAATCAATCATTCTTAAAACTTTTGCCATGCAGTTCGTTCCGCTGCCACTCATTTGTGTTTGTTTAGTTTTAATATTAACCCTACTAACTTGACCAGACTTTCCGATCCTGAAGTTTAGGTCAATGACACCTTTTATATGATCGCCTTGTCTTTGTAGTTCTTGCTGATAGCAATGCCTAAATTGTGGTAAATATTCTTTTAAGATTTTTCTTAAAAGTTCGGGGTCCATTGAACCTAAGACGACTGTTTTTGGGTCGACATAAGTTGTATCAATACCTCTTTTAGAGGCGAGGCCTTGTGCACCTGAGGAGGTATCATATTCACCTTTGAAGTCTTCGCCTAGAGTTCCAGGTGCTCTTGATGAAGAATCATCTACGGCCACTTTTTTAGAAGAGCTTGAAAGACCTTTTGCCGTATTAGAACCTGACTTTGCCTTTATTTCACTAGGGGAGTCAGAAGACTTATTTAATAGAGATGCCATACTAGCACTTGACTTGAATTTATAGGTCTTAGTCTTTGTTTCAGGTTGTTTGACGGCCTTTGAAGGAGCCGATTTCTGTGCGGCCGCTTGTGCCTTCTGGGGCTTGGCCTTAGCTTGTGTCTTCTTTTTATTACTAGACTTTTTGGCCATCTTTACTGGCGCCTTACTTTGTTCATTCTTTTTCACGCCATCGGGAGTGTCCTTCTCGCTGACCTTGCTTGCTGTTTTGGTTTCAACTGGCTTTGGTGCTTTTGTGGCCTGACGATAAACTACGGCCATTTTTTTCTCAGGAGGAGGGTCTACAGTTATATCGACTAGCAAGAGCAGCAGCATAAGGGCCATGATGCCACCAAAAACACTTAGAGTTTGCTTCTGGAATGATCTGTCTCTTCCAAAGAATGGAGAAGATCGCAAATTTGAAGGGGATTGTGTTCGTCTAATCATTACCTGACAGGTTCCTTGAGTAATGATTAGAGTATCTTTTTCGTTTAACTCACATTGACCTCGAGAAACAAGAGGAAGGCCGTTTAGGTTGAAAGAGGCATTTGAGATTTCATCAAAAGATATTTTTCCTTTAACTATTTTAATAAAAGCTATTTCATCTTCTTCTTTTAAAGTAGGAATACATATTCTCTTTTTATCTTGTCGATATGAAGAGGCCCAGAGAGTAGAGTTTTTAATAGGGTAGTAGTCCACCGAAAGAACTGTGGAGCAAGAGAGAGTTGTAACCTCTAAGGAGTCATCTTTACTTTCCTTCGCAATTGGGATTATTTCTCTTTCTGGGTCAGGTATCTCATCAGGCTCTTCGTAGGAATTTGTATCCATATTCCAGCTTTGAAGAGGTGATTCATCGAGTGGTTGAAAAGCTTCATCATCGAATACGATATCGCAATACTCGCCATCAATAACGGTAAGTCCAGGTAGTGGAGGAAGCTCACTAGGAACATCTAGTCCTTGAATGTTATCAATAGTTGAAACGAGACCTGAATCTTGGTCTATTATCTCGTGTGTTGCATTTCCAGTGTCGACGACATGAAATTCAATGCTACCAAATTGGAGAATATCTCCCTCTGCAAAGTAGCCGCGTTCGATTTTTTCGCCATTGATATAACATCCGTTATCTGAAGCTAGATCAATGAGTGTTCCTCCTCCTCCTTGATCATCCATAATTAAAAAAGCATGGTAATGTGAGATATGTTCATGTTCTAAATTAAGGTCAGCTTGTTCACATTGACCGATGAGAAACTTCTTCTTGTCGAGCTCTAGTTGGTGACGAATCTCACCTGATTTGTAAGATTCGATACTGAGAATAGGAACTTGTGGTTGCTTTTTAAGTAAGTTCACAATAGGGCCCTTTTTACTGATTAAGTTTTTCGTCAATGCGTGAGCTTAAATTTCTTTCAATCTTTCGTAGATATTTTGAAGAGATGAGTCCGGTCTTTAGCATGAAGGCCCTCGATTCTTCCAAAAGTCCATCTTGATAGAGAGCAAGAGCGTAATTAATCGCCATATCCTGTCTTATCCTATACCTCTCCGGAATTCTCTCAAAGTATCGTATTGCATTCTTATTGTTACCTTTCATTAGCGCTATGGTCCCCAAAGATGAAAGAACATCTATGTCTTCAGGGGCCTTTTTTTCAAGAGGGAGTAATGTCTGTTCTGCTTTCTGAATATGACCAAATTGGATATGAATTTGTGCTAGGTTGTATGTGGGTGTTAACGACTTAGGTGACATTTTTATTGATTCACTAAATAGTTTGTACGCTAATTCGTAATTACGGTGTTTAAGCTGAATCAGTCCCTGATTATTCTTGATAAGTGCAATAATGTATTGCTCGGGCTTTTTACTGAGTGCTTTCTGAAAATAAAAGCTAGCAGTATCCGTATTTTCTTTGAGTAGAAAACAATTACCTATAACTACCCAGTAGTAGGGGTTATTCTCTTCTTCTTTTAGCTTTGCCTTAAGCCTACTCAATGCTTGTTCTTGTTCACCTTTATAACAGGACATAAGCTCTACCAGTAAGCTGTCTTTTTTTCGTTCGACTTCTTTAAATCTAGATTCTCCATAACGCATAAATGATTCTTCATGAAGCGAGTCTTGTTCTTTTGATGACAGCTGAGTTCTTACACCTTTATGGGCGCAGGAAAAAACTAGAGAAAGAATAATGATTGATCTTAGCAATAACTTCACTTTTCACCTCTCTCGACCTGTCCTATCTTTCTTGAAGGAGCACCCTTTATTCTGTCTAATGGAAAAACATGATCGTGTGCTAGATATTGATAATTGAAAGCACTACTATCAAAATCATCCTTATGAAGGATATGGTTAAATGGAGTTAGGCTCATATTATTTCTTACTGTAACTTTGATATCATTAAATTGAGTTAAAGCAGTACTCTCTAGTCCACTTGCTAACTGTCCCATCGCCATTTTAAAACTTTTTACAAAATCCTCAGGAACACCATTAGGGTTAAATTTTCTAATTTTCTTGGCGAACTCTAAATAATGATCGTTCAAAAGAGAGGCCGTAATTAACATGTATTCGGGAATACCCGTGGCCATAACGGCATCTACTTTTTGTTCGATCTCTTTAAGTTGAGTGGCTTGAGTTTCGAGTTCTTTGTTAAATAGTTCTTCTTGAAACTCTTCAGTCTGTGTAAAGTCTTTAATGACGTGACCGACAATCTTTGGGTATTCGTTATGGAAGGCCTTTATACTTTTGTATTCTTCGTGTTGCTTAGGAGTCCAGTATTTTTTGGGAGTTTCTTCTATAAGTTTCAGTGCCGTGTTGATCTGACCAGAAGACTGTAGCATAAGGCCATCCCAGTAAAATCTTAAGGTTCCTTCATTTAGAGATTTTTGTGTATTCTTGAGATCGTGTTTATCCTGATATTTTTTGAAATATGACAAGAAAAGTGACCAGTCCTTTTTTTGAGCATAATTTGATATAAGTCCGGCCAATTGTTGATCATGCCAAGAGTCATTTTCTGTAGGCTTCTTATAAATAGGACATATTTTAACTGCATTTATATATTGGAAAGATTGTTTATTATCTCCTAAAAGATAAGCATAGTAGACTCTATTTTTATAAAAATCACTTTTTTGATCAAAAGATCTTTGGCAGTTCTCTTTTATATAGTTATCAGCAAGAGAGATGGCATTTAGAAAGTCTTGACCTTCGGCGAAGGTTAGATGGTAGTTATATAAAGTGGAGCCTTTGTTATGAATCTCTTCTCGTGAAGCATGCTTGTAAAATTTTAAAAACCACTCATTTGCCTTCGTATAATTACCTTCCGTTATTTGGATTTCTCCCAAATAGAATGAAGCATCTGCTTTAATTTTTTCAGGATAGCGCTCATCTAGGTAGATCTCCTGATAACCTAATGTTGCCTGATCTCTTTTTCCTTGATTTTGAAGTTCTTTATAGGACTCAAACAAGAGTTCTCCAAGAATAACAGTTGCTTTTTCTATATAATCTTTTTCAATATCAAGGAAGCCCGTGTTAAGTTTATTGATCCAAGCTGCGAGGGCATTTACTTCTTTATTCTTGATTCTGTAGTCAATGATTTGTGTTAACATTGAACGTTGTATATCTCTGTCTTTTTTGCCTTGATAGTTTTTTGAATATAAAAACATTGTCTGCTTCGCATGATTATGCTTTTTCTTTTCAAGAAATAAATTGAATAGTGTTTTATAGATTAAGCGAGACTTCTCGTCGATTGGCCATAACTTAATATGATTAGAGTATGTGTAGAGGGCGAGCTGGTCCAACTCGTTTTTATCCATGTCTGAAAATTCTAGAATACTTAATAACGCATCAAGAACCTTTTTTTGTAATTGATCTTTAGTCATTTTAAGTTCTTTCTGTCCAGTAAACTCTTTGTTTTCTTTAGATTCTTCAAGTGAGATTTTATAAAAATTTGCTGCTTGCTTATATTCTGAAACGGCAAATGAACTTTCTGCTTTGTAGTAAAAGTAGAATGGCTTTTGAGCAGGATTTAAACTTGTAAGTATGTCAAAATAGTTATGAACTCTATTTAATAGTTTCGGATCATTGTTTGTTTGATTAATCTTTGCATTTTTTGATAGCCTAATCTGGAGATAACCAACAAATTCAGTGATCTTATAGATCGCATCTTCTTTTCCAGGAACATTCTCTTCTTCATCAAGGCTTTTATAAAGGTCGTTTATCTCTTCTGCTGTTTTTTCATGAAGGTCATACTTCTTAAATGACCGATATGCTTCTAGTCGTTGTAGTTGAATTTTAATGATGTCAGCCTTATTCTTACGCTTTCGTGCTTCTTTGAGTGAGGTCTGAAGGACATGGTTTGTCATTCTAAGCCCTAAGCTTTCTTCTACTCTTTTGGCCATTGATAGCAAGTGCTCTGTAGGTTGAGAAGAATGAGAAAGGTAAAAATCTATGCCTTCTTGAACTTTATTTCCCATAACGAAAAATGCCCCAGCACTTTGCATTATTTGATCATTCATAGAAACCATTCGAGGTCTTTTTGAGACTTGATATGATTGCATGAGTAGGTCAATGGCCTTCGAAAAATTTTGTGTTTTTAGGTAACACCATGAAGCGTTGAAGAGGTGTTTACTTCTCCACTCATCACTATCGTTTCGAAGGACTTGTTCGTAGTATTTTATAGCAGTTCGATATTCTTTTGCATTGTAGTGGTGCTCGGCAAGAGATGTGTGGATTAAATATACGATTTGCGAATTCTTTGGTGCTCTGCTTAATGCTTTATTCAGAAAGTCTTCGGAGTCTGCAGGTTCACCATAGTCACGAGAGTTAAGTGCTAATGTATGATAGATTTCTGCATTTCCGATGTATCGAGGAAATCTTTGTATCTGCTTAAGACCAAATGATTTAACTTTACGCATGAGCTTGTGACTATGTTTAAAGAAGTCATCTTTGCTCCTACTTTTTCTTTGTGCTGCTGTGCTGTTCAAGAATCGTTGGTTTTCACGTTTTTTTATAAGTTCAAGTCTTTCAGTATGCAGTTCTATAAGTCTTTGACCGAGTCTAGGGGAGAGTGGTTTGATTGACTGGATGGCCTTGATTTCTGCGTTGACTAGATTGCTGAGCTTGTACCATCTCTCTGGCATTTCACGTTTCTTAGGAGCTTCCTCTCCAAAAACAGTTGCACTTATTAATAGGTACAAGACAATCAGTATTTTCATTACTTTGCGCTACCTCTCACGATAAATTTAAACTCTGGAAAACCCGCCATTGCAGATGTATGCATGAGTTTTCTCATTAATGCATATTGGATTTCCTCATCAAGAATTAGATTTATTCTTTTGAGACCATCTTTTCTTTTTTCAAGTGCTTTTTCCTCTACGTTTGAACTTGGTACTCTTTCATTCAGCTTTTCAATTTCTTGTTCTTTTTCTGCCTTTTTTAATTTCAGTATCTCACTTAGCTCTGGAATTATTTCGCCTCTGGTTGTGATGCTACCGATGTATTTATCATCTACCCACATTTTCTCTTCTCTGTTTATTTGAACTAGTACAGTCCTTGAACCTAAAGCTTGCGATGCAGAGCTGGGCAGAGAAAGGTTTTCCACAAGGTCTACTCTTAGATCGGAAGCCGAATAGCTTTGCAGTAAGAAGACAAGCAAGATAACCAAGATGTCAAGTAATGACGTGATATCAACATCCATTGGCTCCTTTTGCCCTCTTTTATATTTCAATTTTTTTGATAAACGCATTCGTAATCCTATATAATTGTTTCAAATATCACTTGATCAAAAAGTTTCTTAGTTTTTATTTTTTTGCCATTCGTTGTCCCTTCAATGAAGCTGTTACCATCCAGGCTTCTTGCAGAGTCCATAATCTTCACTAGCTTTTTGTATTTCACATTTGATTCCGGTCGAAGAATGATTGAGTTCTCTTCTACATGTTTTTGTTTAAGCTCAGTTAAAACCTTGTTAAGCTGGTCAAGGTTGTGTCTATCTCCAATGTTTTCAATTGTTTTATATGTTTCTCCATCCAATCCTGTTTTAACTGTTATCTTATTTCGATAAACCTCTAAGGTTAAATTCAATGGCTTCTTTTTATCTTTTATACTCTCTGTCGTTTTTACAGCGGGAGCATCAGATCCAATCTCATAGATTTCAAGAAACTGTGCTGACATGAGTAGAAAGAAGATGAAAATAAAGACTGAATCCAAAATAGGAATCAGGTTTAGTTTTTGAGCCTTCTTTTTTTTCTTCTTTAAAATCTTCATCCGATCCTCTTATGCTGCGTCTTGCTGGTCAGGAGTTGAAGGGATGTGATTCTTTTTTGTTCCGAGCAGATCAACGAGTTTGACTGCATATTCCTCAATCTCCGCGGTGATTTTTTCTGACTTACTTGTAAGTATTGAATGGATAACCATAATTGTAATGGCCGAGATTAGGCCAAATGCTGTTGTGTTCATGGCCTTCGCAATCCCGAGAGCTAGTAATTGTGCCTTAGATGCTGGGTCCGCAGTAGCAACAGCACTAAATGACTGGATGAGACCATAAATAGTCCCAAGTAATCCCATCAATGTTGAAACGTTAGCAATTAAGGCAAGATGCCCTAGCCGCTTTTCTAGTTTTGGTGTGACCTCTAGAAGTGTTGCTTCAACAGCATCTTGTATCTGTTCTTTGCTTTGATTTGCTCTTTTTAATCCGTTTCTAAGTACTTGGGGGAGCAGTGCTTTTGACTTTGAGCAGTCTTGTATTGCTTTTGCCACATCGTTATTAAGGACATGCTTTTTGATATGTGACATAAGTGAAGATCCGTCAATATCATACGAGAAAAGAGCTTTGACTCTTTCAAGAGATATGGCGACACCTAGTGCCCATATACCTAGAATAATCCACATAAAGATTCCACCATCATCCATAAAAGTCGCCAATGTTTGGATGAATGATGTTTCTTGTGCCACCTGTTGGGCGATTTCCTGTTCCATGTCGAGCTCCTTTTAATTCTATCTCAAATGAAAAATGTCTTCTTTTATCTCAGGGTCGAAATCAAACCTTTCAAATAGGTTTCTGTTAAACCTTTTACGGTCACGCTGTTGAACGCTCAAATCTCCTGGAGCTATAATTCTCCCCTCGATCTCGAGGTTCCCAAGGTCAAAGCTTTCATATTGTTTATACTCAACCCTTACGTTCGGATCGTTAGGTTCATAATTCTCTTGTGCAATTACAGTCGTTAAACATAATGAAAAGGTTATGGCGATTAAGGCAATCGTTTTTGTAAGGTCCTTCATTTATTGCCTCCTTGGTAAGAGAATGCATTCGTTTCTTTTCGTTGGCATTGTGATTTGAGACCAAAAGCGTAGTCTCCGAGTTCGTCTGCCCAAAACTCTCCCGTAAACGTATAGAAGTGCTCATCGGAAGATCTGGTGATATTCTTGACACTTCCTCTCGTTCTTTTTGTCGATCCATCAGAAAGCTTGCTTTTGTACACCTCATTTCTCTTGGATGATAAGGCCTCTAAGCGAATGTTAAACATTTCATAAGAAAAGCGGTGAATCTCATTAATGAAGGTAAATATCTGTTTTTTAACATAATGATTGAGTTGTTTCGTTCTCCATCCAACCTGGTGGTTGACCTGTCTAGTCATCTTCTTTGTTAGATTTGTGTGTTTTTTGATACTGAGCCATTTATTAAGTTCTTCCCGAGATTTCTTAAAATTTACCAAATCAACGCTGTATTTAACTCTCTTTCTTATTTGAGTAAGTAAGTTCCTAATAAATGGATTGTAACCTTCTATCTTTTTAATTGGTGCCAACATCATTTTTAAGAAATAAGTGTCAGAGCTTTTGTGAGGGATAATGATCTTTTTAAGTTCGTCTGATCGTTCTTTATATACATTGTAGTACTGATCAATAACTTCTAGAGAGTCATCCCATAGACAAAGCTTATGGTAGGCCAAAGCAATTAGAACCTCTGACTCAGGTAGGAAGTAGCTAGATAGTAGGGGAGATCTATATGTAACAAGTAGCCCGAGCGTCCTATTAGGCTCTTCAAGATAATAGTGGGCCCATGCTTTCTCAAGCAAAAGATATGGCCATAGGTACGAGTTCTTCTCTATTTTTTCATATTGTTTTAAAGCTTGTTTGAAATTTTTCTTTTTATACATAATTCGTGCAATATGAATTTGGCACTGTTCATTTAAGATTTGGTAGTATCTCTCTAATTTATTATGCTTGGCCTTACTGGCCAAGCTGGATGTGAGCTCTATACAGGCTTTGTATTTTACTTTTGCAGGCTCATATTCCTCAATTATGTTAAGTGAGCTTCCCTGAATAAAAAGCGCTTCTGACTTAAATCTATGACCCTCGGGTATCATCGAAAGGATTTCATGAGAGGCCTTATATTGTTTTTTGTTAAAAAGATCATGGCCTAGTATGAAAGATAATGAAGGCGATTCTTTGGAGCTTAAGCTCTCTCGAGGCAAGCCCGCTAGGCTATGAGGGCCAGTTTTTAATACAAGGCTTTCGAGTACTTTCTCAAAGTCATTTGGCCAAGCTGATCTCGAAAGTATAAATTCAGCGACATAGGGAATCGCAGCAAAATAAGCGTCTTGTCGCATAAGCTCTTTTGCCATGTAGTAGTCGCGCTTTGATCCTTCTAATTTTTTTTCAATCTTTTCGAGCCGTTCAATATCGAAAGCATTTACTTGGGGACTTAATATTAAGATATTAAATAATACAAAGATGAATAGAATGGGTCTTTGGCAAGTCATTCTCATAGCAGTACTCCTAGAATGAAAAGCCGACAGAAAGGATAAGATCAGCGTTTGATCTAAACTTCTCTTCGCCTGGAATACCACCTACAGTAGGGCCTGGGGCTTTGTAGCTAGTGTTCATGTATTGAAGGTCCACATGGATGTTTTTTGTCGCATGAAACCTTAAAGAGGTTTTTATGATCCCTGCTGTGAAACTCTCGCTTTCGAACAGATCCGCTCGACTTTTGAACGCTGCGTTCTTTGCATTACTTTCTGCTTTTATAGAACCTAACGAAGCACCAATAGACCAGTCAAAGTAAAAGATTTTATTGAATGTATTTATTTTTCCGTAAAATGGAGACCAGACAACGCCAGCAGCGATCACTTGGTCAAACCTTCTCACAAAAGGGACACTGCCATTTATTCTCTCAAGGTTTTTATAAGATTCAGTATTTGAGTTTTCATATTTTTGAGCAAAAACTTCAAACGCCCATTCTTCTCGAAAATAATACCCAAAACTAAGATGTGCACCAGAGGTATCCTGAAATTCATTTCCTAGGCCAAACACAAGACCTGCATTGGCATAAAAACTACCTTTCTTTTCGTAAACTTTATTTTGAAGAACATAGATCTTTTTATCTTGATCA
>Ga0136604_1000005_pt1 | contig 137754 bp, 127 predicted proteins | sample AntRauFillE10628_FD_104928 | JGI IMG/M metagenome (GOLD analysis project Ga0136604, IMG submission 104928) | Saline lake microbial communities from Rauer Islands, Antarctica - Metagenome Filla E10 #628 | ecosystem: Environmental > Aquatic > Non-marine Saline and Alkaline > Saline | place...
GCATTGCCGAATTCCGCAATTTTAAAGCCCGGTGTATAAGGGCCAAAGGCGTCTTTATATTCTTCATCCGTAGAAAAGCCGATAATGGTCGTTGTCCGGCCATGAAAATTATCGCTGGCGACAATGATCTCGGCCTTGTCGGTCGGGATCTTTTTAGATTGATAGCCCCACATTCTGGCGGCCTTGATGGCGGTTTCGACAGCTTCGGCGCCGGTATTCATCGGCAGCGCCATATCCAGACCGGACATCGTACACAGTTTTTCCAGAAACGGCCCCAGACGGTCTGTATAAAAAGCCCGTGAGGTAATCGCCAGTTTAGCGGCCTGATCGGTAATCGCTTTGACAATGCGCGGGTTGCTATGGCCAAGGCTGACAGCGGAATAGGCGCTCATCATATCAAGGTATTTTTTGCCATCTTCATCCCAAAGCCAGACATCTTCACCCTTGACCAATACCACCGGCAGCGGGTGATAGTTATGGGCGCAATACCTGTCTTCGCTGTCTCGTGCTGTCATCGTCATATTGATCTCCTGTATATATATAAATTGTGTGCAATTACCTTAGCACCATCGCCAAAAAAGCGCGAGCCGTTTTCGGTCTGTTTTTTGATGACGTTAAGGTCATAGTGGTGATAGAGTAATTTTACAAACAGTCTAAATTAAGGAGAATTGTAATGCTGATCGGGGTTCCGAAGGAAATTAAGACAAATGAATATCGGGTTGGATTGCTGCCAACTTCGGTAAAGGAATTTACCTTTAATGGTCATGAAGTGATTGTTGAAGCTGGTGCCGGGGCATCGATTTTTGCCAGCGATGATCTGTATCGTGAAGCGGGCGCCGAAATCGTCAACAGTGCCAAAGAAGTTTTCGAACGCGCTGATATGATCATCAAGGTCAAGGAACCACAACCCGAAGAATGCGCCATGCTGCGTGAAGATCAGGTTCTGTTTACCTACCTGCATCTGGCAGCAGATGCCAAGCAGGCCGAAGGATTGATCAACAGCGGCTGTACCGCGATTGCCTATGAAACAGTGACCAGTGATCGTGGCGGTTTGCCATTGCTGGCGCCGATGAGCGAAGTTGCAGGCCGGATGTCGGTGCAGGTTGGCGCGGTTTCCATGCAAATCGGCCGTCAGGGCGGCTCTGGTAAACTGGTCGGCGGCGTGCCGGGTGTGAAAGCAGCGGATGTGACCATTATCGGTGGCGGCGTTTCGGGTACCCATGCGGCCAAAATGGCGGTTGGCCTTGGCGCGGATGTGACTATTCTGGAACGTAATCTTGAACGGGTTCGTGAACTTGAAAACCTGTTTGGCAATACAGCGAATGTTCTGTATTCAACACAGGCCACACTGGAAGAATATGTCTTTAATGCAGATTTGATTATCGGCGCCGTTTTGATCCCGGGGGCTTTGGCACCAAAGCTGATTACCCGTGATATGCTTAGTAAAATGCGTCCCGGTTCGGTGATTGTCGATATTGCCATTGATCAGGGTGGCTGCGCTGAAACAAGTAAGCCGACGACCCATCAGGACCCGACTTATATGATTGATGGTGTTCTGCATTACTGCGTTGCCAATATGCCGGGCGCGGTCGCACTGACCTCGTCACAGGCTTTGAACAATGCGGTGCTGCCTTATGCCCTGCAATTGGCGAATAAAGGCTGGAAACAGGCCTTGCAAGATAATGCCCACCTAATGAATGGTCTGACGGTTCATAAGGGTAAGATCACGCAGGCCGAAGTTGCCCATGATCTGAAACTTGATTTCAGCAATCCGCTGGATCAGATTGCGGCCTGATCTTTAAGATTGGCTTATAATCATAAAACCCGTCTTCCGGCAATGACCGGAGGGCGGGTTTTTTATTGAGTGAAATGTGCAAAAAGAGGCGTTACGGCGCTGCGTTTTGTGCCGCCTGAAAGGTATTTTCCATCAGCATGGCAATCGTCATCGGCCCGACACCGCCCGGTACGGGGGTGATGGCGCAATTATGTTTGGCCGTGACATCATCAAAATCAACATCGCCGGTCAGACTGCCGTCTTCAAGACGGTTGATGCCAACATCAATAATGATCGCCCCGTCCTTGATATGTTCGGCTGTGATCAGGTGCGGGATGCCGACAGCGGCGATAATAATATCAGCCTGGCGGGTAAAAGCGGGCAGATCACGGGTTCTGGAATGGGCTTGGGTGACGGTGCAATTGGCATTCAGCAATAATTGTCCCATCGGCTTGCCGACCAGATGCGAACGGCCAATCACAACGGCATGCAGGCCGGATAAATCCTTGGTCACGGTTTGGATTAGATGCAGACAGCCCAGCGGCGTGCAGGGTACAAAGCCGTTCTGGCCAAGCAGTAACTTGCCGGCATTTATCGGGTGCAGGCCGTCGACATCTTTTTCAGGATCAATCGCCTCGACCACTTTTTTGCTGTCAATTTCAGCGGGCAGGGGCAGTTGAACCAGAATGCCATGGACGTCGGGCGCGGCGTTCAGGTCTTTGACCAGCTTCAAAAGTTTGTCTTCGGAGGTTGATCCGGGCAGCAGGTGCAGAAAGGAATTCATCCCCAAGGCGTTCGCCATTTTACGCTTGCTACGGACATAGACCTGACTGGCGGGATCTTCGCCGACCAGCACAACGGCAAGCCCCGGGGTAATGCCGGTCTGTTGCCTGAAATCATCAATTCTGGTTTTTAAACCAGTCCTGTGGGCAGCGGCGATATCTTTGCCATTGATCAGTTGAATATCCGGCATGATTGTGACCTTTGGATTAGTACATTAACCCGCGTAGCAGGGCTTCTACCAGCATCAGGCCGAAAATGGCAATCAGGGGAGAGAAATCCATATTGGCGATTGGTGGTACGTGTTTGCGAATACGCAGGATCAGCGGATTGGTCAGGGCATTGACCACTTCACAAAACTTATAGACCCATTTATTACGGGTATTGAGGACATCAAATGCGACCATCCAGCTGATAATCACTGTAATAATGATAATCCAGATATAGACATTAATCGCCCAGATCAAAAGACTTAGAATCGGATACATGGTATTCTCCGTTTTTTTATCAACATATTCTCCCTTGTTTTATATATCAAAGCGGATGAAAATGCACAGGTTTTTACTTGACCCTGACAAAGATCTGTCTACCCTTCTATTAAACCTGCCCTAAACGACGAGAGGAAGAAAGCAATGTCCGAGGACTTAGAAAATACACTGCATGTTGATCTGGATACGGGTCCGATCAAAATCAAACTGCGTCCTGATCTGGCACCAAAGCATGTCGCCCGCATTAAGGAATTGGCGCGCGAAGGTTATTATGACGGTTTGATTTTTCACCGTGTTATTCCAGGCTTTATGGCGCAGACCGGCTGTCCTGAGGGCACTGGTACCGGTGGCAGCGGACAAAAATTACAGGCTGAATTTTCTGATGCCTCTTATGACCGCGGTACTTGCGGTATGGCGCGGACGATGGATCCGGACAGTGGCGACAGCCAGTTCTTTATCACTTTTGGCCCGACCTCTCATCTGGATGGGCAATATACTGTTTGGGGTGAAGTCACAGAAGGCATGGAAAATGTCGATGCCATCACTGAAGGTGAACCACCGGCAGAGCCGACAAAAATTAAAGCCATGAAGGTTGCAGCGGATAAAGACGCCGCCTAAACTGAATGCACAGACTTATTGTTTTACGAAAGGAACAATCATGAAGAAAACTTTTTTAGCATTATTTGCCGCTTTGTTACTGGTGGCGGGTTTATCCGCCGCGCAGGCACAGGATAAGACTGCCCCCGTGGCAGAAGATCGCGATGTTGAAAACACCCTGATTCTGGAGCTGAAAGACGGTCCGGTGGTGATTGAGTTGCGCCCCGACCTGGCCCCTAGTCATGTTGCCCGCATCAAGGAGCTGACCCGCGAAGGTTTTTATGATGGTATCGTTTTCCACCGCGTTATTGATGGCTTTATGGCCCAGACCGGTGATCCGACAGGTACAGGTACGGGCGGTTCGGGCAAGAACATTATCGCCGAATTTTCAGACGAGCCGTTTAAACGCGGCACCGTCGGTATGGCCCGCGCGCAGGATCCTGATAGTGCTGACAGCCAGTTCTTTATCAATTTTGCACCGACTCCGCCATTGAATGGGAAATACACGGTTATTGGTCATGTTGTATCGGGCATGGAATATGTTGATAACATCACCCGCGGTGAGCCGCCGGCCAATCCGGATAAGATTATCCAGATGCAGGTGGCTGCTGACGCAGTTAAATAAAGATAGATTATAAAACGGTCCTGATATAATTGCGGGGCCGTTTTTTCTTGACCTTATTCAAGTGTTATGGTTAATAAACGCATGGCCATAAAAATTACATTAACGGATATTTTTCAGTATGAGGCAAAGCGTACGGAATCCTTACCGGAAAGCACGGATTCAGCGGCGCTATCAAGGGAGCAGCTGCAGGCATTGATCCAACGGTTTGCAGAAGAAGATGCTAGAGTTTTTAATTTTCTACAATTCTATAAATCCAGCCCGTTTGATAAAGAACCAACTTTATCGTATCAACGGGCGAGAAGCAGTTTTAAGTACTATTTAGAGAAGCCTCATCCGAACTATGATATGGAGCTTTCAAAAAAGGTCTGGCTTTCGGTTAAGGATTCAGAAATGACGGGCATGATGAAAATGTCCAAGCTTGCCGCTAAAATAGAATTAGCATTTAAGTGCCGTGGCGTATTGGAGCAAATGCAAAATCCGGCAGCAGAGGTCAAACTCATCGTCGCTATGAAAGAACTGTCAAGGCAGATTGAGAGATGTAGTGCTCGTCACTGGGGGATCTCGCCGAAAGAAGCGCAGTTGATTAAAAATATAATGCTGCCGGGCAATCCGTTTGATCCTGAATTGGCGGATAAGGATACGTTGGCCGATATGTATAGCACCCATCTGCAACAGAAGACGGTTATTCGCCCGGATAATCAAAGAACCGCCGACAATAATAAAGACACAATCACAATCAGAGTTTAATTAAAAGGGCTCTGGCATAGGCGCTATAGTTAATAGGACATGGATACAAAATATACATTAAGTGATGTTTTTAATCATAGTGGCTTGCGAACGGCGCCGTTACCGGAAAGCACGGATTCAGCGGCGCTATCAAGGGATCAGTTGCAGACACTGATTCATCGGTTTGCTGCAGAAGATGCGGCCGTTTTTAACTTTCTACAGTTCTATAAATCCAGATCCGATGACAAAGAGCCTGTTTTTTCACGGGAACAGGCGGAGCTAGGTTTTCGTCTTTATTTAGAGAACAAGTATCGCAAGTGTGAAATAAAGCTCTCGGACGAGGCCTGTCTTTTGGTCAAATCATCAGAGATGAGGGGGCTTAAGAAAACATCCGAGCTTGCCGATTATGTAAGGATAGCGTTTCATTGCCGTACCGTATTACAGCAAAAACAAAATCCGGCAGACTCCGAATTCATAGAGATATTGAAAAGACTGTCGACGCAGATTGAGAAATTCAGTACCGATTATTGGGGGTTATCGGCACAGGAAGCGCAGCTGATTAAGAATATAACACTGCCGGCCAATGCATTTGATCCTGCATTGGTGGATAAGGATACGTTGATGGGCATGTATAACCGTCATCTGCAAAAGAAGACGGCTATTCGCCCCGATAATCAAAGAAAATCCGCTGATGACACGCCGATAATATCGATAGTCAGATTTAAAGCTCTGTAAAGCGCTCTTTATCCTGAAAATAAACATTGCGGGGCTGCGCGTATTATGATAAATCATTAATATGAAAACAATCAGTTTAAAACAAGCTTTTGAGTCTGTTGGCTATACGCCCGCGCCATTGCCGTCGGTGGAATCGGAGGTCCTGGATGCCAAGCAGCTCGGTAAGATTCTCGAGCGCTTTGCCGAGGATGATGCCGCCTTTTTCAATTTTCTTGTGGGCATATGGCCCAGCTGTTATTTGCCGACCCCTTTGCCACAAAGGACGGCTCAGAACTGTTTTAATCGCTATGCCTATATGAAAAGCCCAGAGTTTGAAATAGGGCTGCCTTCGCAACCGCTGCTTAACATTATACCGGGTGATACCAGCGGTTGGAGAAAAAAAGAGGGATTGTTGAACCTGATTTCACAAGCACGGCACTGCCGCGACGTCATAAAACGGGCAGAATCGCCGTCTTCGGCTGAGGTTATTACAAGCCTGTGTGAACTGTCGGCCAAGGCGACATGTTCTTATGGCACTTATGACAGTTGGTTAAATTTGTCAGATGCACAGTTTGATCAGATCAAAAATCTGGCCTTACCGGCTAATCCTTTAGATCCGCTGCTGCAGGATGATATCTCTATGCTTGATTATATTCATACTCGTTATACCAGACAGTTGACTCTAAAACGCCGTGTAGGGCGGGCCGAAAGGGATCTGACAAGATGATGATGAGGCATTAATATGAAAACAATCAGTTTAAAACAAGTTTTTGAGTCTGTTGGCTATACGCCCGCGCCTATAGAGGCGTCGGAATCGGATGTCATGGATGAAAAGCAGGCGCGTAAAATCATCAATCGCTTTGCCGAAGATGACGAGGCATTTTTTAATTTTCTTCATTCTTTAAAACCCAGCAGTTATTTGCCGACTCCTATGCAATCCGGTCATGCAATGGGATATTTTAAACGTTATGTCGAATTAAACCATCCGGGTATTCAAATACCGTTGTCACCAAAGCAACAGCTTGTGATTACGCCCGAAGAAACCAGTGGTAAGGCCAAGGCACGGAATTTTATTGAACTTATGCATATAGCGTTGGATTGTCAGAAAGACATCTCATATGAAGTGTCCCCCTCATCAGATAAGGCCATTAAAATGCTGAAACACGTTTCAATAGCGGCGAAGCAAGCCAGAGACCGCGGATTGACCCTATCCGACTCTCAGTTTGATCAGATTAAAAACATGGCTTTGCCCGTTAACTCTATAGATCAACATTTAGGCGATGCTAATTATCTGACGAATATCTATTCCACACATTTTTGTACGAAAATAAAAACGAGAGGCAACAACCAGCCCCGCCGATCAGGCATTTCCGGCCCTTAACGGGTGCTTTGCAAAGAAACAGGCGGGGCGTATCTTATGCATTGGTATGGGGCTTGTTACTTATTATAATGAAGATGTTTTTATGAAAAAAGTTAGTTTAAAACAAGTTTTTGAGTCTGTTGGCTATACGCCCGCGCCTATCGAGGAGACGGGTTCGGATGTCATGGAGGAAAAACAGGCGCGTCAAATAGTCACTCGCTTTGCCGAGGATGATGCCACGTTTTTTAATTTTCTTGATCGCCAAGAACGCGCAAGTTATCTGGATGCTCCTTTCACTTATTCTATGATCGATGATTGTTTTAAATATTATACCCGTTCACCAAATCCTGATTTTGAAATAAAACTGTATAATTTAAGACAGCAGTTAAAGCTCACACCTGAAGACACCAGTGGCCAAATAAAAACATTCGATTTTATCGATCTTATTAAAGATGCGCTGAAGTGCCGGGAAGTAATAGAGAGGACGGAGACCCCGTCTTCATCTGAAGTGATTGATAGTTTAATGGTACTTTCGATGTTTGCTGTATATGCTCGGGGGCGGGGCTTGGATCTGTCAGATAAACAACTTGATCAGGTAAAGAATCTGGCCTTACCCGTTAATCCTGTGGATCCGATTTTGGCGGATCCATTGGCGCTTTATAATATATATGCAAATCATTTAGATGCTAAAATGAAACAGCAGAAAAGGGGTCGTCCAAAAGGCGGTATCGGGCCTAAACTTATCTGACAGCATTATTTTTGTATACATGACCTCTGGCGTGACTTTGTTGATTGACCATGCTAATCTATGCACGAATTTAATATCAAAGAGGAAGTGCGATGAAGATACTGGTCGCGATCAAGCGTGTTGTTGATTTTAACGTCAAAGTCCGGGTCAAGGGTGACCAAAGCGGCGTTGATCTGTCCAATGTTAAAATGTCTATCAATCCTTTCTGCGAGATTGCTGTTGAAGAAGCTGTGCGGCTGAAAGAAAGCGGCGTTGCAACTGAAATCGTTGCGGTTAGCATCGGTCCGGCACAAGCGCAGGAAACACTGCGCACCGCCCTTGCCATGGGTGCGGATCGCGGCGTATTGGTTGAAACCGAGCATGCGGTTGAACCATTGGCGGTGGCCAAGCTTTTGAAAAATGTTGTTGAACAGGAAAGCCCCGATCTTGTCATTATGGGCAAGCAATCGATTGACGGTGATAACAACCAGACCGGCCAGATGCTGGCGGCATTACTGGGTTGGGGGCAGGGCAGTTTTGCCTCGAAACTCGAACAGGCGGATGGCGGGATTAATGTCACCCGTGAGGTTGATGGCGGCCTTGAAACAGTATCGTTAAAGCTGCCGGCGATTGTCACCACCGATCTGCGCTTGAACGAGCCGCGCTATGCATCGCTGCCTAATATCATGAAGGCCAAGAAAAAGCCGATTGATATGCAAAAAGCCGAAGATTTTGATGTCGATCTGACCCCGCGTGTTGAAACCCTGAAAGTCACCGAACCTCCAAAACGGTCGGGCGGCGTGATGGTCGATAGCGTCGACGAGCTGGTCGATAAGCTTCGCAATGAAGCCAAAGTGATATAAAGCTAAAGGGAAAAACCATGTCTATTCTGATTATTGCCGAACATGATCATAGCCGCCTGAACCCTGCGGTTCTAACGACGCTGGATGCAGCCAAGCAAATTGGCGGCGACATTGATATTCTGGTCGCCGGTCATAATTGCAGCGCAGCTGCGGATGAGGCCGCAAAGGCCGACGGCGTTGCCAAAGTTTTGAAAGCCGATGATCCGGCCTATAGCCATTTTCTGGCTGAAAACATGGCGGCGCTGATTGTTGAACAGGTTAAAACAGGCGGTTACAGCCATGTGCTGGCCCCGGCGACGACGACGGGTAAAAATATTTTACCCCGCGTTGCCGCATTGCTGGATATGCAGCAGATTTCCGATATTATCGGCATCGAAAGTGCCGATACGTTTATCCGGCCGATTTATGCCGGTAATGCCATTGCCACCGTCCAAAGCCACGATGAAATCAAAATCATTACCGTGCGCGGCACAGCCTTTGATCGGGCCGAGGCCGAGGGTGGTAGCGCCACTATCGAGGATGTTCAGATCAGCGCTGATGCGAATGCCGGTTTATCCGGTTTTGTCAGTCAGGAGCTGACTGAATCTGTCCGGCCTGAACTGACCGCAGCCGGTGTGGTGATTTCTGGCGGTCGCGGCGTTGGTAGCGCCGAGAATTTCAAAATTATCGAAGATCTGGCCGATAAGCTGGGCGGCGCTGTTGGCGCATCACGGGCAGCGGTAGATGCCGGATATGTACCCAATGACTATCAGGTCGGTCAGACCGGTAAAGTCGTTGCGCCGGAATTGTATATCGCCGTTGGTATTTCGGGCGCCATCCAGCATCTGGCCGGCATGAAAGATTCTAAGATCATTGTTGCCATTAACAAGGATGCAGATGCGCCGATCTTCCAGATTGCCGATTATGGTCTGGTTGCTGATTTATTTGAAGCCATACCCGCATTACAGGCGGCATTGGAAAAACTATCTGATGCAGCCTGAATAACAGACTATATCATGATAGGGTCGGCGGGGTCTTTTGCCGCGCGGCCTTTGCCGTGAATACAGACAGGATGAAGCCATGAATATCAACGAGCCTTTTCGCCGTTTTCGTCAGACCAAGGTTGTGGCAACGCTGGGGCCCAGTACCTCGACCTATGAGTCAATCAAAGCGCTGTTTGAAAATGGCGCCGATGTGTTTCGTTTGAACTTTAGCCATGGTACGGCCGCTGATCACAAGGCGCGTCTGGAGATTATCCGCAAAATCGAAGCCGAATTTGACCATCCGATTGGGGTTTTTGCCGATTTGCAAGGTCCGAAAATCAGAATTGGTACTTTTGTTGGCGAGAAAATCAAGCTCGAACGGGATCAGGTTTTTATTCTCGATCAGGATGAACAGCCGGGCGATGAACACCGCGTTTATCTGCCCCATCCGGAGATTTTCGAAACTATAAAATCCGGTGATAAACTGTTGCTGGATGATGGTAAAGTCCATTTGCGGGTCACCGATGTGTCTTCCAAACAGATCAAAACCACGGTTGAGGCCGGTAATAAACTGTCTGATCGCAAGGGCGTTAATTTGCCTGATACGATTTTAAACAGCTCCCCTTTGACAGCCAAAGACCGTCAGGATCTGGTCAGTGCGCTTGATATGGGCGTTGACTGGATTGCCTTGTCTTTCGTGCAAAAACCGGATGACATTGCCGAGGCCCGTAAACTGATTAATGGCAGAGCCTCGATCATTTCAAAAATTGAAAAACCATCCGCTGTAGAACATCTCAAGGAAATTATTGATCTGTCCGATGCGGTGATGCTGGCCCGCGGTGATCTTGGCGTTGAAGTGCCGGCTGAAAAAGTACCGGTCATCCAGAAACGCACCGTCCGTCTGGCGCGTGAAGCAGGTCGTCCGGTGATCATCGCAACGCAGATGCTGGAATCGATGATCACCTCGCCAACGCCAACGCGGGCGGAGGCATCGGACGTGGCAACGGCGATTTATGATGGCACGGATGCGGTAATGTTATCGGCAGAAACAGCGGCGGGGGAATACCCCAATGAAGCGGTCAGCATGATGCGTAAAATTGCCCGCGATGTCGAACAGGATGAACTGTATCGCAAAATTATGGATGCCGAACATCCTGATCCGGATTCAAATGCCGCGGATGCGATTACGGCCGCCGCCCATACAGTGGCCCATACCATCAAGGCAGCGGTGATTGTCAATTATACGACATCAGGGTCAACAACGCTGCGTACGGCGCGTGAGAGGCCGTCTGTACCTATTTTGTGTATTACCGAAGACATTAATGTTGCCCGCCGCATGGCTTTGTCCTTTGGCGTTCATGCGGTTCATACCGGCGATATTGATAATTTCGATGATATGGTCAGAAAAGCAACCGAAGTCGCCCGTGACTGCCAGTTTGCCGAAAAAGGCCAGCGGCTGATTATTACCGCGGGTGTGCCTTTTGGTACCCCGGGAAGCACCAATATCCTGCATATCGCCTGGGCGATTTGATCTTTCTAAATAAAACTAGTTTTCAATCAACGCGGCATAGAACTGATATGTGTTATCACTATGTTGTACGTAAAAAACAGGCTTGCCGGAATAACCCTGTACTATGTTATCAGATGTATTGGTGGCGATTAGCGTATTTTGTAAAGCTCTAACTTTGGATTTCTGCCCTTCAAGTAGGCTCAAAACCCGCTGTTCTACTACCGGGAAGGAGTTCTGGGATTAAAAATATCCTGTAAGGCATCGCCCAAAAGATTAAAGGCGATAACGGTGATGAAAATCATCATGCCCGGATAAACGGCAAGCCACGGATTTTCCCAGATCAGATCCTGCGCGTTGGTCAGCATATTCCCCCAGCTGGGCATGGGCGGTTGAATGCCGAGGCCCAGAAAGCTTAAAACCGATTCCAGCAAAATGACATTGCCGATCGACAGGGTGGTGGCGACAATCAGGGGCGCCAGCACATTGGGTAGGACATGGCGGGTAATGACCCAGAATTTCTTAACGCCCAGGGCTTCGGCGGCCAGAATATAGGTGTTTTCCATGACGCTAAGGGTACTGGCCCGCACCAGCCGCGCCACTGTTGTCCAGCCAAACAAGGCCAGAATGACAATAATGCGGATCAGGCTGAAATGTTCGGCTCCGGTGATGCTTTCGGGCAGGGGTAGTTTGCCGGGATCAATAGCGGCCAGAATAATCAGCAAGGGCAATAGCGGCAGGGCGATAATGCCATCGGTCAGGCGCATCAGCAGCGCATCCATCCAGCCTTTGTATACACCGGCAATTAGTCCGATGATGGTACCAATAACAGCTGCCGTCAGCGCAGTGATCATCCCGACCATTAAGGAAACCTGACCGCCATACAGCAGGCGGGCAAAAACATCACGCCCCAGCTCATCCGTACCCAGAAAATGCGTCAGGGACGGGGGTTGGAAGCGGTTATAGATATCAGCCTCGGTTGCTGACAGATTAAAAAGGCTTTCGATCAGTGGCGCTGCAAAGGCCAGCAGGCTTAGGGTCAGCAGGACAACAAGGGTCATAAGCGCGGTTTTATGGGCGATAATACGGGCGGTTATTGACCGTCTTGTGGTGCTAAGTTTGGGCGGGGCGATACGTTCAGCTGTGCTCATTTTGACCCCTCTTTATGCAGGGAAATCCGCGGATCAAGCCAGGCATAAGACAGATCGGCCAGTAGATTACCAATCAGGATCATCACCGTGACCGTCAGCAAGGATAACAGGGCAAGATTATAATCATTGCCAAGAATGGCATCATAGATCAATTTGCCCATACCGGGGCGGGCAAAGACGGTTTCAGTTATCAGGGCGCCGCCAAACAGGGTGCCGAAATCAAGTGATAAGACCGTGACCACCGGCGGTAAAGCGGCGCGGAGGCCATGGCGCAGGATAACGGCAATTTCGCTGCAGCCTTTGGCACGGGCGGTGCGGATATGATCCTGTTGCAGGCTTTCGATCATCGCCGATCTGATATAGCGGGTATAACCGGCAATCGTTGCCAGACTCAAGGTTAGAACCGGTAGCGCCAGAAATTGTAAAGCGACCCATATTCCGGCATCTTCATCCAGCGCATAGCCCCCCGCGGGCAGCCAGCCAAGCGTGACGGCAAAAAGACTGATCAGCAACAGCGCCAGCCAGAAAGGCGGAATCGAAATACCGGCAAAACAGGTCAGGTTGATGAAACGATCGGCAAAGGAATCTTTGCGGTAGGCGGCGTAAATACCGGCGGGCAGGGCGATGATCAAGGCCAGTAATAAGGATAACCCCATCAAGACCAGTGAATAGCCCATACGTGAAAGCAATAAATCCCCGACAGGCTGGGAAAACAGGCGGCTATAGCCAAAATCGCCGGTCAGGGCATCAGACAGCCATTGCCAATAGCGGCTGAGCAGCGGTTGATCAAGGCCATAAACAGCGCGAAGGCGGGCGGCATCTTCGGCCGTGGCTTCGGGGTTTGCCGCCAGCATGATATCAATCGGGTCACCCGGCATTAATCCAATCAAGATATAAGACAGGAACGACATCAGAAACAAAACAACACCGGCCTGTAAAAATCGGGAGAACAGATAGGCGGGCATTACTCGGAACCTTCTGTCTCTATATCTGTACCGGTGTCTGTATTGGCATCTGTTTCTGGAAGCTGTATATCTTCTCCGGCATCGTGCAGAAACAGCTGTGCATTCATACGCAGCAGTTTATGCATATTCGGCCAGAGGTCTTTTTCCGCAACGCCGACTTCTTTTTTGCCTTTAAGCCGTCTTATATAATTACAAAAATAGCTCGGGTCATTCTGCGCCGGATATTTCTCATCCCATTCAAGAACCCAGATTAGTCGTTCATTTATATTGTCAGAGCTTTTTTCTACCTGTTTCAGTAAATCTGGATTGGTAATAAATTCCAGAAAATCATTGGAAACCATATCGGCCAGTTCATAATTACAACGGACAGCATCATAGCGCAGCCGGAAGCGGGCCAGCGTGTGCCAGAATAAAGCCTCTTCAACATTACCAAGCTGATAATAATTATTGCTGATCGAAAAGAAAAAACGGGCATCCAGCTGCTTACTTGCCGGTGCCAGTATATCGACAATTTCGTCGGTCTGTTCAACCGGATAGGCGTTGATCAGCGTCATGGCCAGACTTTCTTTGTCTTGTTCAATCAGCTCGGGCACCGTCTTGGCCAGATTCCCGGTATGAAAATCACCGGCATACCATTTTAATTGTATCCAGTTCCATGCGGTCGAGGCGGAAGCCAGCACATACATGACCAGCAGGATATAGACAAAGAACAGGGCAATGCCGCGCAGCAGTTTTACCTCCCACATTGATTTGACATCAACGGTGCCGTCATTTTTTTTTGGTAGCAGGCTCATGGGGTAACTCTCCAGTCTTCAATCCAGTAGGTTGTCGGATATTGATGCCCTGTCGGGCGGATATTTTCAAGCCATGTTGGAATAATATGGCTTTCGGAACGGAAAAATAGCGGCAGCGCCGGCAAGTCACTGGCATAAAGATCCTGTAATTCCTGCCAGAGCGCAAGATTGGCCTTTGGCGCGCAGACGGTTTCAAGATCATCCAGAATGCGATCCATCTTTTTATTCTGATAACCGGGATAATTCTGTCCGGCATAATTATTATCGGCATTCGGGATCATTGAGGAATGCAGCGTTGTTCGCGGTATGCTTTGCGGGGCGCTCATCCAGGCATACATGGTGGTATCCTTGAATTTACGTTCGCGGGTTGTCTGGCCGAACAGCACACGGGGCGCCTGATTTTGAATGCTGCTATCAACGCCGATTTTCTTCCAGTCCGACTGGATGGCCTGCTGGATCATCTCCCGCGTTTTGTTACCGGCTGTAGTGATCTGGGTCAGGTTCAGTTTTTCACCATCGGCATTATAGCGAAATCCGTCATCTTTCAATATCCAGCCTGCTTCATCCAATAGCTGTCCGGCTTTGTCAGGGTTATACGGATAATGTTTAACGGTCTCGCTATAGACCTGATCAAGCGGATTAATATTGCTGTGGGCAACAGGCTGCCGGCCATCGAAGAGTTGTTCGGAGATACCTTTCCGGTTTATACCGTATAAAAGCGCTTGGCGGGTTTTTCGGTCTTGCAGCGCGGGATTGTCATGGTTGATATCAATATGCTCATAAACCAGCCCGGATTTATACAATATCTGATATTGCCCTGGCCGCTGGCGTTCAAGGCGGTCTTCAAAGGCGAGAGCCTGATCAAGGGTCAGGCCGAGCTCCCCCGCGATCATATCGATCTGTCCGGCCAGTAGCTGGGCTGTCAGGGCGCCGGAATTTTCAATGACAACGATACGGATTTCATCAAAAACAGGGCGTTTGCCCCACCATGTCGGATTACGGACGAGGGTGAATCCTTGCCCGGGGCGTACCTTGCTGATTTTATAGGGACCATAGCCAAGGCCGGTCCGGGTCGGATCAGCATCATAAAGAGTGGTTTTTCTGTATCTTGCCGGATCGGCTTCAAAGGCCTGACGTTCGATATGGGCAGGCAGGATGTTAAAATCACTTATAATGGCAAAATCGCAGCTTTCCTTATCAAACGTGATGGCAAAGTTTTTATCGTCAATCTTGTCGATGGCGATAATATCGCGGGCATAGAGTTCAAAATTGGAGACACCCGTTTGTTCATGGCGACCGACCTGCCAGGAAAATAAAACATCATCACTGGTCACCGGTGTCCCGTCCCCCCATGTAGCATCAGGGTGCAGGGTATAGCGCGCCTTTACGGTTCTGGTGCCGTCTTCCAGTGTGACATGTTCAACGCGGCCATTATCAAAACTTGGCAATTCGGTGCATAACATACAAACCGGAGTCCAGTCAGGATCGTGTATGGTCAATGGCCGCAGGCGCAGGGCGTTGATATAGGTTTTGGCCAGCATGGAATCAATCATCGGATGCAAGGTCGATGGATACTGGGTAATGCCGATCTTAAGCGTCTTTTTTGCAATTTTGCCGGAGTCCATGCCACTGGCAAAGGGCGTTGATATCAGTCCGAGAGCCAGCGTGAAACTCAGACCCATGATCAGGGTCAGCATCAGCATGAAATCTAATAATTTGCGCGACATAATAATTTTCCGGTTGTTCTTATGTGCAGTCTTTAGCCATATGTATTTACCTGATAGTATTTTACAGGCTTTGAGCGCAGAAGAAAGGGTCTAATCCATGACAAATGCATCATCGACTATTCTGCAGCGAATTTCACCGGATGATTTGTTGTGCTTTGATGATTTGGCCGATACGCTGCCAATCCGCGTTGATCTGGTTTATGCCCGTCCGGATCATAAAGATAATATATTTAAAACACAGATTTATAAGCCGGAGGCCCGGTTGTGGTGCCATCGGGATTTGTTGAACATTACCATTAACGCCGCTGAAATCTGTTATGCCGAGACGGGCTATATTTTCGAGATCAAGGATTCACTGCGCGTCTGCGAAGCGCAGGAGAAAATGCAGCAAACCGATATTGTCAAAGCCAATCCGCAGTGGTGCGAAGAACCGGACCGGTTATTATCGAAACCGGGAAAGGGTGGTCACCCCCGTGGTATGGCGATTGATATTATTCTGATAGATGCCAATGGCGATGAAATCGATATGGGGACGCGGTTTGATTATTTTACCGAAGATAAAAACTGTAATCCGGCGGCGCGGGACTATACAGATATTCATCCTGATATTCTGCATAACCGCAAAATTCTAGAGCAGGCTATGTTAACCGCCGCCAAGCAGGCCGGACGGGAAGTGCTGCCTTTACCGCAGGAATGGTGGGATTTTCGTTTTATGCCTGTTTACAGTAATCAGTTCGCGCCATTATATGATGCTGATATGCCGGAAGAGAAAAAAACGCTTTATTTGGCTTGATTTTTTCATAATACATTGATTTTTTACCGGTTGTTAATAATATAAAAAGGACTGGTCGGCTATCATATAAAGGTAGTGCCTATGAAAATCTGGAAAAAACGAAGGAGAATTATATGAGTCTTGATAACCGTCTCAAGTCGCTAGAGCAACGCCACGCCAAAACCGAAGAGCAGATCCATAGAGAGCTTATTCGTCCTTCTGCTGATCCGGTAACGATCACAACTCTCAAGCGTGAGAAGCTCAGGCTGAAAGATGAAATGCGTTCGATGCACGCCTGATTGGTTTTTGTATTTATTTTAAAAAGAACAAAAAAAAGGCCCGGTTTTTATGCCGGGCCTTTTTATATCTTATGATCTGAAACTATTAAGCGCCAGAGCCTGAAGCCTGAGACGCGGCGTCATCGGTTTTCTTCTGAAATGTGCCGGCCTTTTTCTGGGCCTTTTCAATGGCGGCATTCAATTCGGTCTGCGAACACAGACCCAGAATAACCGGATCCTTCGCCTTGATGTTAACCATATCGGCATGGGTGCGTTCACGCACGGCATTGATGGTGTTTTTGGTCGTGCCAATCAGTTTGACGATTTGTGAATCGGCAAGCTCGGGATTATTTTTCAGCAAGTGGGCAATCGCATCCGGCTTATCACCGCGTTTGGAAATCGGTGTATATTTCGGTCCTTTGGAACGTGCCTTTGGTGTCGGCAGGTTGCTTTTCAGCATTTGCAGCCGTGCTGCGCTGTCAGCTTCACAGCGTTTGATTTCTTCGGTGGTCAGTTCATGGTGCAGGATCGGGTTTGAGCCAACCATGCCGCTTCCGACTTCGCCGTCAGCCAATGCCTGAATTTCCAGTTCATGCAGGTTTGTGAAACTTGCAATCTGGTTAAAGGTCAGGGTGGTATTTTCAATCAACCATACGGCTGTTGCCTTTGGCATAAGGGGTTGTGCCATGTCTAGTCTCCCTTTGGGTGTTTAAAAAAAGCATAAGTTCTTACAGTGCGGTCACTGATGTTTCAAGTGACCCCGGCGCGTATTCTACTTAATAACCGGAAATTTAGAGTAATATGGCACGATAGCGCCATTTTGTCCAGTTCTATTGCAAGGACAGGATGATTTTACCGATATGATCACCATCCTGCATGCGCCTGTGGGCGTCTGCGACATCGTCAAAGGCAAAAACGGAATCAATCACAGGACTGATCCGTCCATCAGCCAGTGCCGGCCAGATATGTTCCTGTAGCGCCGCTGCAATCCGGCCCTTTTCAGATGGCAGGCGCGCCCGCAAAGTCGAACCGGTCAGGGTCAGCTGTTTTTTCATGATACGAAAAATTTCAACCTCGCTCACTTTACCATTCAGGCTGGCGATACTGACATGGCGACCAAAAGGGGCAAGACATTGCACATTACGGCGCAGGTAATCGCCGCCAACCATATCAAGCACCAAATCAATACCGCGGTTATGGGTCAGGGTTTTAATTTCGGTGACAAAATCTTCTGTCTTATAATTAATCGCATGATCGGAGCCTAATTTTTTGCAGGCGCTGCATTTCTGATCACTGCCCGCAGTAATAATAACCGTACAGTCAAACAAGCGGGCTATTTGAATGGCTGTCGTACCAATGCCGGATGATCCGCCATGAATTAAAACGGTTTCGCCTTTTTTAAGGGCGCCGCTGTCAAACAGGTTGGTCCAGACGGTGAAGAAGGTTTCGGGAATACCGGCGGCGCTGGTCATAGCCATGTCGGCTGCGGGCAGGGGCAAGATTTGTTCAAGCGGGGCAACGGCATATTCGGCATATCCCCCGCCCGCCAGCAGAGCCATGACCTTGTCGCCTTTAATATACTGACCGCTTTGATCATCGATAATTTCACCGGAAATCTCAAGACCGGGAATTTCGGTGACCCCCGCAGGCGGTGGATAATGGCCCAGCCGCTGGAACAGATCAGGCCGGTTAACGCCAGCTGCATGGGTTTTTATCAGGGCTTCACCCTTTTGCGGTTCTGGTGTCGGCGTGTCCGTAATGATCAGTTGTGAATCCGGCCCCGGCGTATCAATATGAACAGCGCGCATTGTTTTTGGGATATTTTGCATGATATAATTTTTTACCCTTTATTTGACGGAGTATCGTAACATGTTTCTAGATAATGATCTTGACCCTAAAACCAAAAAGCCAAAACCACGCGTTTTGGATAACCTGTCGGTTAATGAATTGGAAGAATACAAAGCCGACCTTGCTGCGGAAATCATCAGGGTCGAGGCAGAAATCAGCCGTAAACAGGCGCATAAATCCGCTGTGGATTCCCTGTTCAAGGCAAAGGAGTAAGACATATGCGTATTGGAATTGACGTCGGCGGTACGAAAATAGAATCCATAGCCCTATCCGGTCAGGGTAAAGAGCTGTTTCGAAAGCGCGTGCCCACCCCGCGTGAGCATTATAAAGATATCGTCGAGGCCATTCACGGGCTGGTCATTGAAACGGAAACAGCCACCGGCCAGAGTGGTTCGGTCGGGGTTGGTATTCCTGGTGCAATTTCAAAACAGACCCGATTGATTAAAAATGCCAATACCCAATGCCTGATCGGCCATCCATTGGAAGACGATTTGTCCAGAATTCTGGACAGGCCGGTGCGGTGTTCGAATGATGCCAATTGTCTTGCGGTTTCCGAAGCCGTTGATGGCGCGGCTATGGGCGAAAAATTTGTTCTGGCTATTATTATGGGTACCGGTTGTGGTGGCGGTATTGCTTTGAATGGTCAGGTGCATGATGGCCGTAATCTTGTTGCCGGTGAAATTGGTCACGTAACTTTGCCATGGATTTCTATGGAGGAACTTGCCGAAGCTGATGATTGTTATTGCGGATTTAAGGCCTGCAATGAAACCTGGATTTCCGGCACCGGCTTTGCCCGCGATTATGAACGTCATAACGGTGTCTTTAAAAAGAGCGAGGAAATCGTCGCCCTTGCTGAAAATGGAGATCAGGCAGCACTGGATAATATAGCCCGTTATGAAGGCCGGCTGGCGCGTGTGATTGCCCATATGATCAATATCATGGATCCGGATATGGTGGTTCTGGGTGGGGGGATGTCGAATGTCACCCGTTTGTATGAAAATATACCGCCGATGCTGCCAGAATATGTCTTTGGCAGTGAATGCAATACGCCGGTTGTTCAGGCGCAGCACGGTGATTCTTCGGGTGTCCGCGGCGCTGCCTGGTTATGGCCGGATGATGCAGATGCAGATATCCATCAGAGTGATGAACAAGGTCGATTGCAGCAGATTTAAAGCGATTTTACGGGCAAAGGTTTATTTAGGTGGTTTAACACGCCAGCCATGAATGGCAATGTTATTGCTGTCAGCCCCTTTATCCACGCGTTTGATGGTCAAGGTCAGATCAATGGTTGCCGAGGCGACCGGACGTTTGTGTTTATTGGTTGTTTCTGTATAAGCTTCGTGGAAGCTGAGCAGGAGAGAGCCCTTTATGACCCAACTGATATAGCCATCAATTTCTTCTTGTGAGGTAATTTGAAGCTCTTGTTCGACAATGCTGGTTAATGAATATTTCTCTTTGTTTACCATGCCGGGTATTTTGACCCAGTCGAGATAAGCCGTATATTCTTCCCACCCTTTATCGGTAAAGAAGTGGCGTAGATCACTTCGCTCGGATTCATAGGAAAATGGATGAAAAGACAGGGCTTCGACCGTACGTTGGCCAGCCCAGCTTTTAATTTCACTGCCGGAAAGATGCGCTCGATTGTTAGAGAGGCTATTGCTTTTATCGTAGCCCTGATATTGCAGCCAGGATGGTTTATCTTCTGAAGCAAAGGCCGGAGCCGATAGCAGCGCGATGGTAAATATCGCGCATACTATCAAAGCTGATCGAACCTTTTTTCCCATTCCCTATGTCGTTCCTTAGGCCGCATTTTCCTGTTGGCTTTTGGCCATGGAGCGCAGCACATAGTGCAGGATGCCGCCATGGCGGTAATATTCAAGTTCATCCAGTGTATCAATTCGACATTTTAATTTGGTTAATTTTTCAGAGCCATCAGGATAATGTATGGTTAAATCCAGATCGCAGCCGGGTTCAATATTGGCAATGCCGGAAATATCGAATTCTTCATCACCTTTCAGGCCAAGGCTTTCGCGGGTCTGGCCATCTTTGAAGACCAGTGGCAGAACGCCCATGCCCAAAAGATTTGATCTGTGAATGCGCTCGAAGCTTTCGGTAATAACGGCCTTGACGCCCAACAGACGTGTACCTTTGGCAGCCCAGTCACGGCTGGACCCTGTGCCGTATTCCTTACCGGCAACAACAATCAATGGAATGTTATCGTTAATATAACTCATCGCCGCATCATAAATCGGCATTTGCTCACCGCTTGGGATATGTTTGGTGACGCCGCCTTCAATATCCGGCACCATTTCATTACGGATACGGATATTGGCAAAGGTACCGCGCATCATCACTTCGTGGTTCCCACGGCGTGACCCGTAAGAATTAAAGTCACGCAAAGCGACCTGATGCGATTGTAGATAAGCACCAGCCGGACTATCAGCCTTGATCGCGCCTGCCGGTGAAATATGGTCGGTTGTCACCGAGTCCCCCATAATGGCAAGCGCCCGTGCGCGGGTAATATCCTGCGGCGCATCAATCTGCAGACTGATGTTCTCGAAATAAGGCGGGTTTTGCACATAGGTTGATGTCATGTCCCAATCATAGGTCTTCCCGCCAGAGGTTTTGACTGCCTGCCATTCTTTTGGTCCTTCAAAGACATTGCTGTAACGGTCGCGGAACATATCCGGCGTTACGGCCATATCGACCATTTCGCGGATCTGTGCATTTGTTGGCCAGACATCTTTCATATAGATGTCATTGCCATCCTGATCCTGACCTAGCGGCTGGGTCAACAGGTCAATCTGCATCGACCCTGCCAGCGCATAACAAACCACCAAAGGCGGTGAGGCCAGATAGTTGGCCTGAACATTCTGGTGAATACGACCTTCGAAGTTACGGTTACCGGATAGGACACCGCAGACGGTCAGGTCTTTTTCACGAATGGCATTTTCAATGGCCGGGTCCAGCGGACCGGAGTTACCGATACAGGTCGTGCAGCCATAACCGACAAGGTTAAAGCCCAGACTGTCAAGATCATCTTGCAAACCGGCTTTCTCAAGATAGTCGGTGACCACCTGCGATCCGGGTGCTAATGATGTTTTAACCCAGGGTTTAACCGCAAGACCCTTGGCAAGGGCGTTACGTGCGATCAGACCTGCGGCAATCATTACATCGGGGTTCGATGTATTGGTACAGCTGGTAATCGCGGCAATAACGACATCGCCTGTGGTCAGTTCATAATCGGTGTCCTTGACCGGTACGGCGGCATTGATGTCCTCGCCGCTTTCGTGGATATGTTTTTCAAAAGCGTGCTTGGCATCGCTCAGCAGGATTTTATCCTGCGGTCGTTTCGGACCGGAAATAGAAGGCATGACATCGCCGAGCTCAAGCTCAAGCGTCTCTGTAAAGACAGGCTCTGGCGATTGATCATCGCGCCATAGGTCTTGTTCTTTGGCATAGGCCTCAACCAGATTGATGCGGTGTTCTTCACGGCCGGTAAAACGTAAATAGCGCAAGGTTTCCTGATCAATCGGGAAAAATCCACAGGTCGCGCCGTATTCGGGCGCCATGTTGGAAATGGTTGCCCGGTCGGCGAGGCTCATATGGTTAAGACCTTCGCCGTAGAATTCAACAAATTTACCGACCACACCTTTGGCACGGAGCATCTGGGTGACGGTCAGCACCAGATCGGTTGCGGTGGCGCCCTCGGGCATACTACCGGTCAGTTTAAAGCCGACGACTTCGGGGATCAGCATAGAGACCGGTTGTCCGAGCATGGCGGCTTCAGCCTCGATCCCGCCAACGCCCCAGCCAAGAACGGACAGACCGTTAATCATTGTTGTATGGCTGTCTGTGCCGACAAGCGTATCGGGATAGGCAATCTGCGTGCCCGGATTGTTTTCGTCTTCATCTGTCCAGACCGTCTGGCCAAGATATTCAAGATTAACCTGATGGCAGATACCGGTGCCCGGTGGAACAACACGGAAATTGTTAAAGGCGCTTTGCCCCCAGCGTAGAAAGGCATAACGTTCGCCGTTGCGTTCGAATTCACGTTCGACATTGGCCTGAAAGGATTGGGCTGTACCAAAGGCATCAACCATCACCGAGTGGTCAATCACCAGATCAACAGCAGATTTCGGATTGATGGTATCGGGATCCCCGCCTAAGGATACCATGGCATCGCGCATGGCAGCCAGATCAACCACAGCCGGAACACCGGTGAAATCCTGCATCAGCACGCGGGCCGGACGATAGGCAATTTCACGCGGGTATTTTTTGTCCTTGAGCCAGATGGCCATGGCCTTGATATCATCGACTTTGACGGATTTTCCGTCTTCAAAACGTAAAAGATTTTCCAGCAGGACTTTCAGGCAGTAGGGCAGTCGTGACAGATCACCGCATTCCTTTTCGACCGCTTTCAGGCTGAAATAATCATAATTCTGACCATCAACATTAAGGCTTTGGCGGGTCTTTAAGGTATCATGTCCGGTAACTGTCATTGTTTTTTCCTCTGGTTCTTTATATTAATCTCGGGCTTTTAGTTTAGACAAAAGCAAGGTAAGTCACAACTCCCTAAAATAAATTGTCAAAAATCACATTTTTGCCGCATTTGAACATAATCCGGCCATAATGGCGGGCTATAGTAATAAGTATAGACAGTTTGATCCCATTCCCTCTCATCACTTATCAAGCTGTCTATTATTAAAACAACTCTGTTACGCATAGTCTTAGACCCGCCCCAGATTCCTCCGGGGCGGGTCATAAGTCTTTTTTTCTATAGTGCCCATTAAAAAAACAGGCTGGTTTTTACGCCAGCCTGTTTTTAACATTTTAATAGGGCAGCTTACGCGCCAGGTGTTTTTACCTTGGGCTTTGCCGCTTTTCTAACTTGAGGTTTAAAGGATTCACCGATCTCATTAATAATGATTTTAAACGGACCTTGTTTGTTACGTTCGACCAGATCATCCTTGTTCTGCATCATCCAGTGAGCCAGCTGATTGGTCAGATTGTTTTTAAGGGCACGACGCAGAGGGCGGGCGCCAAATTTACGATCATAACCTTTTTCGGCTAGCGCGCTTTTAACCTCATCCGAGATAACCAGTGTGGCATTGTTCAGTTGCAGACCACGCGTGCTCTCTTTCAGGCTGGTTTCAACATCTTTTAGCTCTTTAACCAAAATCCGTTCAATCGCAGATTTTTGCAGATTTAAAAACGGCACGACCGCATCAACCCGGTTGATAAATTCTGGTTTGAAGTGTTTTGCTATCGCGCGATTCGCGATCTCGGTAATTTTCTGGTGGTCTTGTTCGCGGTTATCTTGTTTTTCCTGGCCTTCTACATTATTAAATCCGATTGTATTGCCTGATAAGTAGGCTTGTACTTCATCAGCGCCCAGATTCGTGGTCATCAGGATAATTGTGTTGCTGTAATCAACGACACGGCCTTTTTTATCTTTCAGCTGACCATCATCAAGAATAGACAGCAGCGAATCGAAGATACTTGGGTGTGCTTTTTCGACTTCATCCAACAGTAATATACTGAAAGGCTTGTTACGGACGCCCTCGGTCAGCTGCGCAGCATTGTCATTATCATAACCGACATATCCTGGAGGCGCACCGGTAAGGCCACTGGCCGAATGCTCTTGTTTGAAATCGCCCATATCGATGCGGATCAGATTGTCTTCGCTTCCGGTCAGGGCTCTGGCAAGGGCCTTGGCAAGTTCGGTTTTACCAACGCCTGTGGGACCAGGTAGGATGAAGGAACCACGCGGGCCTTGATCACGGCTTAATCCCAGACGAGAGGATTTAAGTTCATTGGCAATAGTCTCGACGCCGGGCTGATCAATAACTTCTTTTTTCAGATCTTCGCCAAGGGTTTCGTATCTATCGAAATCAGATTGGTCAAGGAAATCGCGTTTCAAGCCGGTTGCTTTGGCAAGGGCGCTTATGACGTCTTCCTTATCCACAGCGGTGCGGTTATTAAGACGTGCTGTTGCTGCGGCATCATCAATGATCGAGATAGATTTATCCGGTTGATGCTGGGTCGGCATAAAGCGATCGGTCATATTGACGATGTAATCAAGAATTTCTTCATCAATGTCTTCGGCCATGCGATGGTGTTTTGCGTAGGTATTGGCCACGCCTTTGACAATCAGTTTGGTATCTTCGGTGTTGGGCGCTTCAAGCGTATAAGGCTGGAAACGACGAACCATCGCTTTGTCGGATTCGATGTGTTTTTTGTATTCTTCCGGTGTGGTCGCCGCAAGACAGGTCAGTCCTTCGCGGGCGAGATACGGTTTCATGATTTCACCTGCGCCCCCGGGGCCGCCCGATACGCCGCCAGCTGCGAGTGCCGAATGGATTTCATCAATAAACAGGATGATTTTCTGACCTTTGAGGTAACCACCGCGTGCTTCTAGACCCTGAAGGATCGGCAGCAGCCGTTCTTCAAAGGCACCGCGGAATTGTGTACCGGCATTCATTGCCTGCAGGTTCAGGGAGACAACGCGGGCATTTTTCAGTTCTGCCTCGGCGTTTCCATCGACAATATCCTGTGCCAGCGCTTCGGCTAGGGCTGATTTACCAACACCGGCTTCGCCCAGCAACATGACGCTGGCGCGTTTTTTGCGCAATAGCATCTGACGGATATCCGTGCGTTCCTGATCACGGCCAATGACGGGATCGAGTTGTCCTTTATCGGCACGGCTTGTTAGATCTGTACACCAGTCTTTCAGGGCTTTTTCAAGTTTGGCATCAGAAACGCCACCACTATCTCCACGGCGTTCACCGGGCTGGAGGTCGTCTGATGGGCTTTGTGTTCCTTGGTGTTGCTGTCCGCTATTAGGCGTACGCTGTGAAGACGGGTTGTTAAAGGCTGTTTTTTGGCGAGCCAGTTCCCGGATAATATCAGCGGATTCACCGTCGTGTTGCGGTGGCAGCGGTTCATCCAGATGCGCCACTGCTATTGCGCAGTCAGTGATTTCAAGTCTACCATTCGTTACTGTATAAGAAATTTCATAGAGCGGACGGCGGTGTTCGGTTTGACCTTCACGGTTGGTGCCTTCAATAGTGCGATCATCATAAGCAATAAATGTGCCGTTGCCATTCCCGGTAAAGGGGGCGATATCATCAGCATTTTTTGCGACGACTTCAAGGTGGGTGGGGGTGCCTTTTACAAAAGTAATGGCGTATTGGGCGCTTGTATCTTGATCCATCGCATAGCGTTTTCCGTGAATGGGCATCTGATGATTCCTTCTTCATTATTTTTTAATCTAATTTTGTAAACTTATGCAAACTAGCAAATAGAATCGGAGTTTGGCAAGAAAAAATGCATTATTTCGTAAAATTAGTAATTATATTACAATACTAAGCCACGGATACTAAGAGATAAAATTATTAAGCCTAATGGGCAGGCGCTGATAAAATAAGGTATGCAGCCTTATAACTGTTTTATTTACCATAGCGTGGGTTGTTTTTTTTCAGGGATAAAATTAATAGAGGAATATATAAAAAAAGGGCCGGCTGAGCCGACCCTTTTCTTTAAGCTATGATCAAGGATTAGCCGTTCTTGGCCAGTGGATGATTTTCTTCCACTGTATCCTGTTTCTGATCTTCAAGGATTTGCGTATAGATCTGGGTGGTTGCAATATCCGCATGACCCAGCATTTTCTGAACCGAGCGCAGATCGGCGCCATGGCTAAGAAGGTGGGTTGCGAAAGCGTGACGCAACACATGCGGGCTGACTTTGCCTTCCGGCATTTCGGCATTGCGTGCCAGTTCTTTAAGCAGTTGGGCAAAACGCTGACGTGTCAGGTGACCGGATTCAGATGTCCGTGACGGAAACAGCCATGGATTTTCATCTTCTTTCTGACCGGGGGTCAAAAAGCGCTTGCGGATATCCATATAGGATTTCAACGATTTCCGGGCTGGTTCTGATAGCGGTGCCATACGTTCGCGGCCGCCTTTGCCTTCAACTTTCAGGAAACGGTTATCAGCACCGATCGCAGAAACCGGCAGGCCAACCAGTTCGGATACCCGAAGACCGGTCGCATACAGGATTTCCAGCAAAGCGACCAAACGGGTGCTTTCCGGGCCGCCGGGTTCGCCGGCAACTTTGATCAGATTGTTAACTTCGTCTTCTGACAGGATTTTAGGCAGCGTCCGTGTTTGTTTGGGGCTTTCGATTGTCGAAGTTGGATCATCAGCGCGGGTGCCTTCTGATAACAGAAACCCGTAAAACTGGCGTAAGGCTGAAATGCGGCGCGCAAGTGTGCGAACAGCTGTTTTTTCACCTTTATTCTTGATGTTATTACGCTCGGACAGTTCTTCGAGGTAATCTTCAATATCTTCTGCAGTCGCTTTTTCCAATACGGAATTGCTTTCCTTCAGAAATTTGTTGAAATCAAGAATATCACGTTCGTAGGCATCGCGCGTATTCTTTGCGGCGCCGCGTTCGGCAACCAACATATCAAGAAACGCGATTGCAAGTTCCGGTGATGGATCTCTTGGCATTTTTGGACGACCTGGACGTGCCATCTGTTTGTTCTCCTCATTTAATTCTGACTGGTCTTATTATAAGACCATATCAATCCAACTTCACTTATTCAAATAACATAACGCGTAAGGTACCGGTAAAGCAAGGGAATATGTGAATAAATTTTTCCCGCCTGACCGCACCCTGTTGCGACCTATATTATCAGTGCGGACCCTAAGGCCCGGTAGTAGAGCAAACGTAGACTGTGAGACTTTTTTCAATACGGTCAACATACACAGGATTACTCAAGCGTAATATTGGTGGCCGAATCAAAAAAACTTTCATTATCAACAACATGCTCTACCTGACGTTCTGGAATTTTAACATCCCATTGCGTCATGAAGACAAATCCGCCAGCGCCAAGCACAATACAAGCCAAAATCAGTGTACCAAAAAAATTCATCTGCTTTCTTCCTTGTAAAGCCCTATTTACGGGCGTTTTTATCGTTCAGTACATTTATTACATAACGCCTGTTAAAGGTCAAGGGTTATTTTCATAAAAAAGGCGTTTTTTTAAATTTTTCTTTACAAAACAGGCAGGAAAACCGAAATATAAAGACAGAGAAAAAGTCATGGTGGTTATAACGCCGGACCGGAGCTGTAAAATGGAGCTAAAAGGTAAACATATTGTCCTGGTGGGCTTGATGGGCGCGGGCAAAACCAGTGTCGGCAGACAGCTGGCATCGCAAATGAATCTGACTTTTGTCGATACGGATCTGGAAGTTGAATATGCGGCGGGGCTCAGGATCAGTGATATCTTTGAAATTTATGGTGAGGATGCTTTCCGCGAGTTAGAGGAAAAAGTTATTGCCCGTGTCTTGAAAGAGCCGGGGCCAACGGTCATTGCCACGGGCGGCGGGGCTTATATGTCGAAAATCAGTCAGCAGAATATCAAGGCGTATGGCGTGTCCATCTGGCTGAAAGCCAGCCTTGACATCCTGATGGAGCGTATTGTCACCACAGTTCACCGACCAATCCTGCAAACAGGTAACCGCCGTGAAGTGCTGGCCGAGCTGATTGATAAACGTTATCCGATTTACGGCCAGGCTGATATCATGCTTGAAGTTGATAAAACCAGCGCCGGTAATATGGCGCATAAACTACGTCGCGTGCTAAAGCGTTATTTAAAGGAAAATCCATGACAGTTTCTGTCAAAGTTGATTTGGGTGACCGGTCTTATCCGGTGCTGATCGGCCCTGTGCTGTATGATGATCTGGCCGCTTGTCTTCAAAATCATACAGGTGCCGAGCGTTATTTTGTGATCACGGATCAAACCGTCGCCCCGCTGTATTTAAAGGCGCTGACCGATACACTGAACATCACGGACACATATATAGTGGATGGCGGCGAAGCATCGAAAAGCTTTGCTGTATATCAGGCGGTTTGCGAGCAATTTCTAAAACAGGGAGTCACCCGTAATACAGCCATCATTGCCCTTGGCGGTGGTGTCGTTGGTGATCTGGCCGGTTTTGTGGCCGCAACGCTTTTGCGGGGCGTTAAATATATCCAGGTGCCAACAACCTTATTGGCGCAGGTGGACAGTTCGGTTGGGGGCAAAACAGGGATTAACAGCCCGGCTGGTAAAAATCTGATTGGGGCCTTTTACCAACCATCGCTGGTGCTGGCTGATACAGCCGTTCTTGATACTTTACCGGCGCGGCAGATGAAGGCGGGCTACGCCGAAATTCTTAAATACGGATTGATTGATGATCCGGCCTTTTTTGATTGGCTGGAGCAAAATGGCGCCGCCGTGTTACAACGTGAACCAAGCGCCCTGCAATATGCGATAGAAAAAAGCTGCACCGCCAAAGCGCGCGTCGTTGCCAGTGATGAAACCGAGCAGGGGCGTCGGGCCTTACTTAATCTGGGTCATAGTTTCGGCCATGCGCTGGAGGTGGAAGCCGGATATGATGGCAGCCTGCTGCATGGTGAAGCCGTTGCCATCGGTATGGATATGGCGCTGGCGCTATCCGTGCAGCTGGGCTTTTGTCCGGCGGCTGATCTTGCCCGTTTGCGGGCCCATTACGATGCAATAGATTTGTGGCCTGATACCCGTCCGGCCTTATCCGCGGGGCGTATGCTCACTCATATGGCCAAGGATAAAAAGAACCAACGCGATCAAATTGTCTTGATTTTATCGCATGGCATCGGTAAAGCCTTTGTAGACAAGAATATTCCAGCTGCTGTGCTGAAAGAATTTCTTGAGAATTATCTCAAACCTGTAGAAGATAGAGCCCATGGAAACTGAAATAGTCTCATCCGTGATAGATGCGGAATTCTGGATTTCGCTTGGCGCGATTTTCCTGCTTTTATGTTTTTCGGGGTTTTTCTCGGGCTCGGAAACGGCGCTGACGGCGACTTCTCTGGCGCGGATGCATTCTTTAGAACGCGATAAGGATAATAAAGATAGCCGAAGAGCCGCTGTAGTCGTTGGTCTGTTGGAGACGAAAGACCGCTTGATCGGGGCTTTGTTGCTGGGCAATAATCTGGTCAATATTCTGGCGTCTGCCCTTGCCACATCGGCCTTGATCAAGATTTTCGGGGAAGCCGGTGTAGTGTATGCGACTTTGGGCATGACCTTATTGGTTCTGATTTTTGCCGAAGTACTGCCAAAAACCTATGCGATCAACAATGCTGATAAAATGTCGCTGAAAATCTCACCGGTGATCAAGGTGCTGGTGGCCGTGTTCTCACCGATTACCGAGGCGATTATCAAGATCGTTCGTGGCACGCTATGGCTTTTCCGCGTTGATGTAACGGCGGTTAATGTCGGCCACCATTATGAAATTTTGCGCGGTGTCATTGAAATGCACAAAGGCGAAGATCAGGAAACACAGGAAGAACGGGCTATGCTGCGTTCGATCCTTGATCTGCCGGATGTCGAGGTCGAAGATATCATGACCCACAGGCGTGATGTGCTGTTGATCGATGCGGGCCAGTCACCGCATGACGTGATCAGCCAGTTGCTCGATAGCCCTTATACCCGTTTGCCGCTATGGCGCGATGATCAGGATAATATTGTCGGCGTGCTTCATACCAAGCTTTTATTGAAGGAATGGCATAAATGCGATGGTGATATTTCGAAGATCCGCATTGAAAATGCAACGCTGGAGCCCTGGTTTATTCCCGAGACAACCACCCTGTACGACCAGTTACAGGAATTCCGTAGCCGGCGGGAACATTTTGCACTGGTGGTTGATGAATACGGCTCCTTCCGCGGGATTGTCACGCTGGAAGATATCCTTGAAGAAATCGTCGGTGAAATCGATGATGAACATGATATTGCCGTTAAAGGCGTGCGTCCGCAGCCGGATGGTTCCTATGTTATTGATGGCAAGGTGACCATCCGCGATCTGAAACGTGAATTTGAATGGGATCTGCCGGATTTTGAATACTCGACGCTGGCCGGATTGATCCTGTATGAAACCCAAAGCATTCCGCAGGTCGGACAAAAGTTCGAATATTTCGATTTCCGTTTTGAAGTCCTGCGCCGTCAACGCAACCAGATATCCTTGATCCGTGTTATTCCGCCGGTTGAAGAGGACGAAGATGACCAGACGGGCGAAGATTAAATCTGTGATACGTGAAACATAGGCGTATTTCGTAATCGTTTTGCCACAGCCTTACGGTAATTAGAAATTTTGTAGCCCGCTATGCGGGCTCTCTAAATAATTAAATGATTCATCTGCGGATACAGCGGACCGAGAGGACATAGTTTTTCTTATCGGGGTATTCGTAGCCAACACTAAACCTTAGGAGCTGCGTATTCTGGGAAGTGTCCTCCGAGGAAGACCAGTAGTACCCGGTGGGCCACGAGCCGCTGGTATTAAAGCCCCCTATGGTAGCATGGTTATCATAAAGCACATTTAACTCATCCCATGCTGGCAGATACCAATTGCTGCCAAGACCGCGGCAGGCTTCGGCAGCGTCATAAGGCGCACCTGCATCAGACAGGCCGACGAGTGTGTCTGTATTGGCCTTGCCGTCTGAGGTTGATGTTGCCCCCGTTGTTATCCAGTTTGTTGAGCCGTTATTCCAGGTAAGCTGCCCCTGATCGGCCGCTGTTGTATAAAGTCTGTTGCCCCCGCTGGTGCCAGCATAAATAATATCACTACTGGCGCATTTCTCACCAAGTGCTAAGGCTGCTAAATCACAGCCGCCAGCGCTATATGCCCCGCAAGGGGCGACGCCGGCGCCATTCGCGTGAAAGATGTGACAGGATTTATCAGTAGGCGCACTGGCGTTAGCGTTGGAGCCATCGGCAAGTTCATAACTGATTTCGCTTGAATCGCACCCAGTGATTAACTTTAACTTATTGACAGCGTAATCAACGGAAGCCGTACATTGTTCGGACACGGCTTGGTTAATCATCTGTTGTTCGCGCTCAATACCGGCATTGCCGCGGCCCGACTGCGTCACCGCATAGGAAAGCGCCGCGAACAAGGCCACGGCAATTAAAATTAAAAATAAGGCGTTGCCGCTTTATCTATTCATTTGTCTACCCGAACATATACAGCTATTACACCTCTTAAGTGTAGCACACCGTATAATTAATGACATATTCTTTATGAGAGGCCTGTGATTTCAGTGTGGCGTATCAGGAAAGATAAGATGAAGAGTGTAAAAGCGAAACCTTATCCGCGGCATTCAGGTGGGTCGCAGAATTCAGGCCTTAATCAGGCAATTCATCAGGCAGGTAGCGCAATTGATCAAGCGCGCCTTGCAGGATATGGGCGGCGGCCATTTTATCGACGACTTCGGCACGGCGTTTGCGTGACAGATCCAGTTCATCAATCATAAACCGCTCAACCGCGGCGGTGGACAGTCTTTCATCCTGAAAACAGATCAGCGGGTCACCGCCGATTTGATCAGCCTTACCGACCAGATTCTCGGCAAAATGGCGGACGGATTGGCAACGGGGGCCTTCGCTGCCATCCATATTGCGCGGCAGGCCAATAATCAGGCCGCCAATTTCGTATTCGGTGATGACTTTGGCAAGTTCGATGATATCCTTGGAAAACTTGCTGCGGGTAATGGTCTGTAACGGTGCTGCCAGCATCCAGTTACCATCAGAAACGGCAAGTCCGATGGTTTTGGTACCCTGATCAATACCCAAAAGTCGTTTTTTTGGCGGGATGCGGGCTTTCAGTTCTTTTAAATCAATGATCGGCATGCTAAATTCGTTTTAAATTTGTTCACTTATATAGCCTGAGGATGAAGCCCATGTCTATTGATAAAGTAAAAGCAGAGCATCACGATGATGCCAGTAATGATTCTGCCAGCGGTATGGACCGTAAAACAGTTGCCAAAGTTGCCAATCTGGCGCGGATCAAAATCACCGCTGACGAAGAAAAGAAATACGCCGAAGAATTATCCGGTATCATGGACTGGATCGAGCAATTGGGCGAAGTCAATACCGATGGCATTGAACCGATGACCAGTGTGGTCGAAGTCAAGCTGCACGAGCGCCCCGATGAAATTACCGATGGCGGCTATGCTGATGAAATTCTGGCCAATGCGCCGGAAACGCAGGAAGGCTTTTTTGTCGTGCCTAAAGTGGTTGAATGATAATTTGCTGTAAAGCAATCATAGTTGAGAGAGATTAAAGGATTTTAGAAAATGACAGCATTAACTGATCTGACAATTACTGCGGCTTTACAGGGGCTGGATAAAGGCGATTTTACAGCAGTAGAGCTGACCGATGCCCATATCACGGCGATGGAAAGCAACCGCCATCTGAATGCATTTATCGTTGAAACACCGGATCTGGCCCGCAAACAGGCCGAAGCCAGCGATGCCCGTAGAGCCAAAGGCGATGCCGGATTGCTGGATGGCATTCCATTGGCGATGAAGGATCTGTATTGTACAAAAGATGTCCAGACCACAGCGGCCAGCAAGATTCTTGAAGGGTTTAAGCCGCAATATGAATCAACGGTCAGTCAGAAAATGCTTGATCAGGGTATGGTCATGCTTGGTAAGGCCAATCTTGATGAATTTGCCATGGGCTCGTCAAACGAGACCAGCGGTTACGGCAATGTGCAAAACCCGTGGAAGCGCGAAAATGATGAAACGGTGTTGGTGCCCGGTGGGTCCAGTGGCGGGTCAGCTTCTGCCGTTGCCGCGCGGATTGCCATGGGCGCGACCGGTACAGATACCGGCGGGTCGATCCGCCAACCGGCTGCACTGACAGGTATTACCGGCATCAAGCCGACTTATGGCCGCTGTTCGCGCTGGGGCATTGTTGCCTTTGCCTCCTCCCTTGATCAGGCGGGACCGATGGCACGCTCGGTTGAAGATTGCGCCGTGATGTTGCAGGCGATGGCCGGATATGATGCCAAGGATTCGACCTCTGTCGATATGCCGGTGCCGGATTATAGCGCGGCGCTGACAGGCGATATCCGTGGTCTTAAAGTCGGCATTCCTAAAGAATACCGTATTGATGGTATTTCCGATGAAATAAACAGTTTGTGGGATCAGGGTATTGAATGGTTGAAAGCTGCGGGTGCCGAGGTTGTTGATATCAGCCTGCCGCATACAAAATATGCCCTGCCGGCCTATTATATTATTGCCCCTGCCGAATGTTCATCCAATCTGGCGCGCTATGATGGTTTGCGCTATGGCCAGCGGGTCACGCCAGAGGGCGGTAATCTGAATGACATGTACGAAGCCACCCGCGCTGCCGGATTCGGTGATGAAGTCAAACGCCGGATTATGATTGGTACCTATGTGCTGTCGGCCGGTTATTACGATGCTTATTATAATAAAGCCCGTAAGGTCCGTCAGTTGATTGCCAATGATTTTAAAGCGGCCTATGAACAGGTTGATGTGATTCTAACGCCAACGACACCATCAGCGGCCTTTGGTCTGGGTGAAAACACCGATGATCCGGTGGCTATGTATCTGAACGATGTCTTTACCGTGACGGTCAATATGGCGGGTCTGCCCGGTATGTCCGTACCGGCTGGCCTTGATAAAAACGGCTTGCCGCTTGGCTTGCAGTTGATTGGCAAGGCCTTTGACGAAGGCACGGTTATGAATGTCGGCAAGGTCATCGAAGACGCCGCCGGATTTGTTGCTAAACCGCAAAGCGTGATTAACCGCGCTGCATAATAGCGATTTTAATTAAATGAAAAGACCGCGCTGTAGGGCGCGGTCTTTTTTATACGGCAATAAGATTTACATATTGACGGTCTGGTATGGGTGCTGTAGCTTTCCGGCCTAGTCATGAAAGATAAAAGAAGAGGGATTTATAAAAATGGAAAAAACTGCCCGTGATGTATTAAAGGCAATAAAAGAAATCATCCCGAAGGAGGGCGTTGATTTAAAATCCCAGGTTTCTGATGCCTTGAAACAATTAGACCAGCTTTCGTCTCAAGACCAGCAGTATGTTGCCGATGTTCTTGAAAAGGATTTAATCGGCGAGTTTTCCGGGGTTACAAAAGAAGACGTTATGTCGATGGAAAATGCTGTCAAAGAGGCGCGCCCCGGCTCTGCTGAAGAAAAGAGTTGGATAAGAATGAGCGAAGAGGCACAGGGTATAATGATGTTGTTTCAAGAAATTGAGGCCATCAAAGGGAATGATGCCGAAGATTACACAAGAAATATAGTTTCTGCCTATGGCGACCTGCCGACCAGCCAGAAAGATGACTTTTTGTCTATTGTGAAAGTAATGTATCAGGCAAATAATCCCCAATGCGACTTCTTTACAGACGCCAAGGCGATGGTGAAAAAATCTACACGTGATTTTTTTGCACCACTGACGGCGCTTTATAAAAAAGTAGCTGGCCGAAAGGCAAAAGAAGAGCCTAAGCCAGATGCCAAAGCCCCGAAGCCGCCAAAGCCAAAAGGGCCAAAACGGTAATTATCAAGCATCCGGCAGTAAGAAACATATAATATTTCTGGTAATATTTCTGGCATATCTTCTGCCAAATGAATTATTTTTGCCCTTGTGCGTTTTACATATTGACAAATAGTTATAAACACCATAATGTGCCCGTGTTATATGTAAACTTAAGGGAAAAATATTATGGACAAAGCATCTTTGGATATCTTTAAGGCGATCACGGCGTCAAAAAATACCGTAGAAATGGATCAGGCACTGGCCTCACTTAAACGGCTGCCAAAGTACGAGCAGGTTAATATTGCAACAGCATTGGAAACCAACCTGCGGATAACAGCCAATAACCTGTCTTATGATGATATTGAGAATATGAAATCCCAGTTTGCAGCCGATCAAAATGCCGATACGGCTACGGCACAGAAATCAGGCCTTGGCGATCAGGTTTGCGCGATGGCGTCTGTCTTTAATAAGGTTGCCGAGATTAAAGGCGCGCAGTCTTCTCCGTTTACCAAGGCGGTCATGGCGCTATATCAGGATCTGGATCAGGATGCGAAATCCGAACCATCTTCTGTTTTGACGGTGTTGAAAAACGCCTCTGTCAAAACCAATCGCGTTAACCCGAAAGCCTTATAAAACAGACCGCAACAGTTGCGATCAGACGGCCTGAAGTTTTTATGTTTTTTTGCGTATTGACTCAGGCTGTTATCTGCCGTAACTGTCGGTTTCTGTTTATAATCATCATCTAGAAGGACATAAAAAAATGAAAGAATCAGCCTGCGATGTTTTTAACCGTATTGTCTCTGCCGATCATGAACCTGATTTGGTAAAGGCATTGGCGCAGATGGATCAGCTTTCCGCTGATGATCGTTATGCGATTGCTGATGAGCTGGAGCATAATTTGTCGGCTCCAAACTGGGAGTATACACCGGATGATGTTGATTACGCGCGGCGGCTGCTTTCTTCCCCTAAATCAGATATAGAACGCTGGGAAGAAGTGGATACGATGAAGTCCGAGGTTCGGTGTATGATGGTTATATTTAATAAAATTGCCGAGGTTAAAGGCCATAAAGCCAATGATTTGACCAAGGAAATGACGGCAGGTTACGACGCTTTGGAAGACCGGCAGAAAGACAATCTGCTCGCTTTGGTAGAGACTTCGTATATCGCCTCAGAACGAACCTGTCGCATACGTCCGAAAACCTGAAGAACCCACCACCGTTGATCCAGGGTTTTTTAGCGGATAGATATATATTATTTTAGCAGATAACAGTCTGTAATGCGGGCCCGGGGCTTTTTTATTGCCTTTTTTGGGCCTGCGCTCTATTCTCTGGAAGACGTATTTTAAGATTATCAGGAGTCTCGACATGGCAGAATTATATCAAGGTGAAACAGGCGCATGGGAAATGGTTATCGGGCTGGAAATTCATGCTCAGGTTTCGACCAAATCCAAACTGTTTTCAGGGGCGGCGATTGAATTTGGCGCTGCGCCTAATTCACAAGTCAGCTTTGTCGATGCGGCCATGCCGGGTATGCTGCCGGTGATTAACACGAAATGCGTTGAATATGCGGTCCGTACCGGTCTTGGCCTGAATGCTAAAATCAATCTGCAATCGGTGTTTGAGCGCAAAAACTATTTTTACGCCGATCTGCCGCAGGGCTACCAGATTTCACAGTTTGAAACGCCAATTGTCGGTGAGGGTGAAATTGAAATCGATCTGGCTGATGGATCAACCAAGGTCATCGGTATTGAACGCCTGCATCTGGAACAGGATGCCGGTAAATCACTGCATGACCAGCACCCGACCAAAAGCTTTGTCGATTTGAACCGCGCCGGTACGCCGTTGATGGAAATTGTTTCGAAACCTGATCTGCGCTCTGCCGAGGAAGTGGCCGCCTACGTCACCAAAATCCGCGCTATTCTACGCTATCTTGGCACCTGTGATGGTAATATGGATGAAGGCTCGCTGCGTTGTGATGTCAATTTGTCGATGCGTCGCCCCGGTGATGAATTCGGCACCCGGACCGAGACCAAAAATGTGAACTCTATCCGCTTTATCACACAGGCGATTGAATACGAAGCCCGCCGCCAGATTGAAGTGCTGGAAAGCGGTGGTAAGATTGTTCAGGAAACCCGCCTGTTTGATCCGGCTGTTGGTGAGACGAAATCCATGCGCTCCAAAGAAGAAGCGCATGATTACCGTTACTTCCCTGATCCTGACCTGTTGCCGCTGGTGATCGAGCAAAGCTTTGTCGATTCCATCAATGATAACATGCCTGAACTGCCCGATGCCAAAAAGCATCGCTTTATCGGCGATTTCGGCATGAGCCTGTATGATGCCAGTGTGCTGGTAGCCGAAAAACCGCGCGCCGAATATTTCGAGAAAGTCGTCACCGGCCGCGATCCGAAACTGGCGGTCAACTGGGTGACAACCGAACTTATGGGCGCGCTCAACAAGGCCGGTAAAACGGTATCGACCAGTCCGGTTAGCGCCGACCAGTTGGGCGGTTTGATTGATCTGATTGCCGATAACACGATATCGGGCCGTATTGCCAAGGATGTCTTTGTCGAGATGTTTGAAAGTGGCAAGGATGCTGCCGATATTGTCGAGGAAAAGGGCCTGAAACAGGTTACCGATACGGGCGCGATCGAAGCCATCGTTGACGAGGTGCTGGCCGAAAACCCTGATAAGATCGAACAGTACCAAGGCGGTAAAGACAAGCTATTTGGATTTTTCGTCGGGCAGGTGATGAAGAAAAGCCAAGGCAAAGCCAACCCCGCGATGGTCAATGAACTCCTGAAAAAGAAGATTGGCTGATACATATATGAGTAAACTTATCTGTTTTGATTTCGACGGCACCATGGTCGATACCTGGCGCCCTTTCGAGGCGTTGGCTCAACGCTATACCAGTGAAAATAAACTGCCGCCGATTTGTATTGAATCGCTGAAAGTCGGTTACGGCTATCCCGAAGAATATACCTTTTGGGAGGGGCTGTCACGCGAAGGCCAGATTGAACATCTGCACCGTATGTACCGGATTATGGATGATCCTGACCATCAACTGATGGATGGCGTCATGCCCGCGACCTTTGACGGGGTGCCCGATACACTGGAAACTTTGAAATCCATGGGCTATACGCTGGCGATTGTAACAGCCAAACCCAAACTGCCGATGCAGGCGTTATTGCAGCATCATAAAATGGATCAGCATTTCTGCGGTTTTCGCACCCATGATGATATCCAAGGCAGGGGGGAGCGATGCAAACCCTATCCTGACCAGTTGCTCAGCGTTATCCGTGAACTTGATTTCACACCGGACTCAACGGTGATGATCGGTGATACCTGTATGGATATTAAAATGGCCAATGCCGCCAAGGTTAAATCCATTGGCGTCACCTGGGGCAATCATTGCGAAACCCGCCTGACCGAGGCTGGTGCCAACCATGTGCTGAGCTGTCAGTTCCCGAGCATTGCCGATATCGTCAAAAACCTGTGATTTTATAAGGTTTGGAGCCGATAACGACCCGAATTTCAAAAAACATTATTATCGCGATTGACTCAAGGCCCTGTTACACGCTAAAAACAATGATAACGGAGATGTGGCCGAGCGGCTGAAGGCGACGGTTTGCTAAATCGTTATACGGGTAATCCCCGTATCGTGGGTTCGAATCCCACCGTCTCCGCCATTTCCTAAACCGAAATCCCCAAAAAATCAAACCGGATTACGTGGCCCTTTGGGGATGATTTGATAGGGGTTCAGCATTTTATGCGAATAGTAATAATGCTGTTTAATATGCTCGAAATTTGTTGTCTCGCGGATGGCGGGTAGATCATACAGGTCACGCATATAGCGGTGCAGGTTTTTGTATTCCGATATTTTTTGAATATTGGCTTTAAAATGCACGTAATAGACCACATCAAAACGTAGCAGTGTGGTGATCAATCTGATATCAGCCTCGGTCAGGGTATTGCCGATCAGGTGGGTGTTGTTTTCCAGTCTTTGATCCAGATCATCAAGCGTATCGAATAAATTATCTACGGCCTGATCATAGGCCCCCTGCGTTTTGGCAAAGCCGGCCTTATAAACACCGTTATTGACGTTATGATAGACACGGTCATTGATATCATCGATTTCGGCCTGCTGATCATAGGGGTAATAATCATCGGTATTGCCGGTCAGGTCATTAAATCCTGTATTGAAAATGCGGATAATTTCGGCCGATTCATTGTTGACGACCTGCTCGGTTTTTTTGTCCCATAACAGCGGCACTGTTACGCTGGTCGTGATATTCGGGTCGGCTTTTTGATAAATCTGATATAAAAAATCCGAATGATACAGCGGATCTCCGGTGGTTTCGGGGAAGTCTTGCGCAAAAGACCAGCCGTTTTCCAGCATATGGGGATGAACGACGCTGACAGAAATATGCGATTCCAGATTTTTAAGTTTCCTTAAAATCAGAGCCCGATGCGCCCACGGGCAGGCGTAGCTGACATATAAATGATAACGGTCCGATTCAGGTTTAAAGACAGGATGCTGGTCTGAAATTTCATCGCGAAAGCTGCGCGGCTTGCGGTCATACGCGCCTTTTTTCGTGCTGGTGATGATATCGCCCTGCTGCCATTTTCCGTCAATCAGTTTACCCATGTTAAAATCTCTCTTGTTATTTTGTACTATTGCTAAGGTAGGCCTTATATAGAAAAATTCATAAAAATTTTTACGGGATGCACGCAGGTTTAAAGTAGAGGTTGACCTTGCCGTGTATTGTAGGGAAAACAGCCGTTAGCATAGAGCTTGGTTCTTTAAGCGGTAACGGCAGATAATTGCGCTCCTACGCAGGAACATATACAGGCAGTTGCCGTATGTTTAGCCACTGTCCATAGGGCATATTTTAGCCACTGTCCATAGGGCATATTTAAGACCGCTGGATTTCTGCCGGATTCTTGGTTAGACTAAGAAAGCAATTAAATCACATCTTTTCAGGGAAGTTTTCAATGGCACAGGCAGAGAAATATAACAAACAGGTTCGGGAACAATACGAGGCATATCCGTATCCCGAACGTAATCCAAAAGATGAGAAAAAACGTATTGTTCTTCCTATGCTAGCAAGGCTGGATACAATCAATCATCATTGCTTTGGCGGCAGGCAGGATTTTAAAGATTTCAGAGTTCTGGTCGTTGGTGGTGGTACAGGCGATACGACGATTGCCTGGGCAGAACAGTTACGCGGCAAAAAGGGTAGCGAAGTTGTCTACCTGGATATGAGTACCGCCAGCATGGACATTGCCCGCAAACGCGCCAAAATCCGTAATCTACATAATATAAAATGGATAAATGATAGCTTGCTTGACCTGCCGGCGCTAAAAGAAGAACTGGGCGAATTTGATTTTATTACCTGTACCGGTGTGCTTCACCATCTTGATGATCCGGATGCCGGTTTGCAGGCCATTAAATCTGTTTTAAAAGATGACGGCGCGATGGAAATTATGGTCTATGCCAAATATGGTCGCATGGCCGTTTATCAGATACAGGAAATGATGCAGCTGATTAATGAAGGCATTACCGATAATGCAACGAAAATTAAAAACACCCGTGCCGTGTTGAAAGATTTGCCGTCTCATCACCTGTTTAAGGTATCACAACAACTGGGCCACACATATGATGATATGAATAGCGATGCCGGCATCTATGATTTGTTTTTACATTCGCAAGACCGGCCCTATACCATACTGGAAGTTCACGACTGGCTGGAACGCTGCGATCTAAAGCTCCTTGATGAACCGGGCGTAAAGTATACGCAGATTCATTATCAGCCCGAAACTTTTATTAAGGATGAAGAGCTGTTGGCATATGTTAAGACACTGCCGTTGAAACGCCAGCAGGCCATTGCCGAAAACATTTCAAGCAAAATTACAAAACATGAATTCCTTACTATTCCTAAAGAGGCTAAATCACCCGTGGCAGATCCGGATGATCTGACGCTCGTTCCGGTCTCTGGCATGGTTGTACCGCTTCCCTTTGCAGCGATAGCAAAAGATGCTGAAGCAAATACAGAAAGTTTTTCAGTGACATTCAATGAATATCCCGGAAAGCCAGTGGCCTTAATTCCTGATGGAAAATATATCGCAAGCATACTGCGTAATATCAATGGTAAAAATAATATTGGTGATATTATTGAAGCGGTACAGAACGATCCTGCCCATAAGGCAGATAAACCCAAGAAGAATGATATTCTGGATGAATTCAAAATCCTGCTGAAAACGCTTAATTATAATCATATGTTGTTGCTGCGCGGCGCTGAGATAGAGCCGTATCCAACAATTAAAATTATGCAGCAGCGCATTCAGTAAAAGCATATCCTTCGGGCTTAATATTGTTGTGTAACCTTTTACCGGGGTCAACGAAAAAGTACTTAAGCTTTTAGGAGTCTTTTGAATGTATCGTTTTAAATTTTTTATCATTGCCGCATTGATGTTCTTTACGGTTCAAACCGCTGACTCAGCCAGTGCTGATCCGGCTAGCGTTGTTTTGGCGGGGGGATGTTTCTGGTGCGTTGAAAGTGATTTTGATAAACTGGACGGTGTCTTGTCAACTGTATCCGGCTATGCCGGCGGGACGATCAAAAATCCGACCTACAAAACCTATGATAAAAGCGGTGATAATATTGTACCGCATATTGAAGTCGTCAAGATTACCTATGATCCGGCGCAAATTACCTATGATACACTGCTTGATTATTATTTTCGCCATATTGATCCGACCGATGGCAAAGGGCAATTTTGTGACCGCGGCGCTGCCTATCGTCCGGCCATTTTTGTTGCCAATGATCGCGAAGATAAAATCGCCCGTAATAAAATAAAAACAGTAGAAAATATTTTAGAGCAGGATGTCAAAGTTGATATTCTATCCGCTGCCCGTTTCTGGCCAGCAGAAGAATATCATCAGAATTATTATACCAAACATAAATTGAAATATAGCTATTACCGTTTTAGCTGTGGCCGTGATCGCAAAATAGAACAACTGTGGTCTGGCCATTAACGGAAAGGAAGATTATGAACCATAAAATAAACCGAAGAAAAGTTTTATCAGGTGGTGTCAGAGTTCTGGCTTTGACAGCCATCTTGCCGATGTTGAATATTAGCCGCGCACTGGCCGGACATGGCCCGATTGATAAAATCACCCGTAGCAAAAAAGAATGGAAAAACCAGCTTTCGGATCTGGAATATAAGGTTCTGCGCAAAGACGGGACCGAGGTTGCTTTCAGCAGTCCGTTGGATAAAGAAGACCGTAAAGGCATGTATCATTGCAAAGGCTGTGATCTGTCATTATTTCATTCGGATACCAAATTTGACAGCGGCACTGGCTGGCCGAGTTTTTATGATGTCATTGATAGCCACATAGAAACCAAACGTGATTTTGTTTTGTTTATTCCCCGCACGGAATATCACTGCGCGCGCTGCGGCGGTCACCAAGGCCATGTGTTCAAAGATGGCCCACCGCCGACAGGTTTGCGATATTGTAATAACGGTATTGCCTTAAAATTCAAACCGGCATAAAGGAAAAAGAATGTCTTCTGAAATCACCTCTACGGATCGTATAAAATGGTCTTTGTTTCTGCTACGGCTAGGCGTTTTTATTGTCATGTTTGCCTGGACGATTGATAAGCTTGTCAGCCCCGATCATGCCGCTGGCGTTTTCGAAAATTTTTATTTAATCGGCGGGCTCGGCCATGAAATTATGATGTTGATCGGCGTGATTGAATTATTGATCATTCTGGCCTTTCTGGGCGGGCTCTGGAAACGCTATACTTACGGTTTTGTTCTGCTGCTACACGGCGTTTCAACCTTTTCATCATGGAAGCAATATACGATTGATATCAATCTTTTATTCTTTGCCGCCTGGCCGATGCTGGCGGCCTGTATTGCGCTTTATCTATTGCGGGATATGGATCGTAAATTCACCTTGTCCAGAAAATAGAGGATGTTTTCTTTAGGCAGGATCGTAAAAATCACATCGCGCCTGCATAACCCGTCCCAGAGTTGTCAGCCAGCATAACGCGCCAAAGATATAAGCGATCCAGATAAACCATCCGGGGATCAGGCAGATCAGTACCAGCAGGATAATTGTTTCGGTGCCCTCGGTGATGCCTTTCAGATAAGCAAAAGATTTCTTGTTTTGCGTTTCATGATGAAGGCCGCGCTTGGCCGCAATCACGGCATAGGCCAGAAACGAGCTTGCCGTGCCCATAAAGCTGAAAATTAAAAACGCTGCGGCAAGTGCTGTTTCAGGCCGGCCAACGGCAAAGAAAAATATGGCACCGGCATAAAAAATGAAGTCACTGACAATATCAAAATAACCACCAATATCGCTTATCTGTGTTTGTCGCGCCACCGGACCATCAAGCCCGTCCATTAGAGGGTTAAGGCCGATGAACAGCAAAGCTGCCCCGTAAGATTGAAACCCCAGTGCTGCAAAGGCGGCAAGGGCAAAACCAAAACCAAAGCCGGTCATGATATTGGCGGTTAATCCGTATTTAACCAGAACGGAAGAGGCAGCATTCAAGGGCCGGTCAATAAGCGGTCTTAGGTAACTGTCCAGCATCATCAGGGCTTTCGTTTTAGAAATGGTTTTTGTAGCAGGTGAATGAAATTTGTATCGCGCCGGCCTTTGATGCCGATGGGCATTTCTGTATAGCGACGGGTCTGGCTTTTGGTTTGAAACAAAGGGTCCCAAAAGCTGAATATCGTGCCGTAATTAGAATTGGTATCCCGCGGTAGAATGTGATGATGAACCCAATGAATGGACGGGGTAATAATGACCTTTGATAAGGCATTTTCAAACCGGCGTGGCAGGGCAATATTGGAATGATGAAACAAAGTCAAACCAAGGACAAGAATTTCAAAAATAATGACCGAGCTAAACGGCACAGCAAACATAATAATCACCAGGGCGCGAACAAAAGTGGCAAAGAAAATTTCGCCAAAATGAAAGCGGATGGCCGATGTCGTATCAAGCTGTTGGTCAAGATGGTGGACTTCGTGGAACCGCCACAGGAACGGTACCTCATGAACGGCGCGATGCCACCAGAACAAAAACAGATCCAAAAGTACAATATCCAGCGCCAGTCCCGCCAAACCGGACAACATATCAGGCCGCTGCCATAGCGAATATTGCGCGGCCAGATACGTCACCGGTAAAATCACCGCCAGTGATAATCCGATATTAATTGGCCAGAAAGAAAGGTTTTTGATCAGCCGGCGGACAGTATGCGGTTTGGCCGGAACGGCAGGGCGCAGATGCTCCCACAAGAACAGTGCGCCGAATACGGCAATAATGATTGCGGCTTTGTATTCTATGATCAGATCGGCTGACATATTAAAGGCTTTCTTTGCGAATGATCAGTAGGGCAGTTTTTGTAGCAGCCCGACAATGCGCTTTGTTTTATCACTGAACAGGCGGGGTGTATACCATGCGCCCGCGGCGCGCTTGCTGATTTCCGTCATCGTTGGATAGGGCACAATCATACCGGCAATGGCACTGATTTTTTGTTTTGATCCGATCGTCAAAGCCCAAAGGCTGATGAGCTCGCCCGCATCCGGTCCGACAATGGATGCCCCCAGAATACGGCCTTTGTGATCGGTGATAACGCGGATTTGTCCGGTTGTTTTTCGGGCGCTGATGGCCCTGTCATTACCGTCAAATCGGGCTTCGACTGTTTTGACCTTATCGCCGTGTTTTTTACGGGCTTGGCTTTCGGTCAGGCCAACTTGCGCCAGTTCAGGATCGCTATAGGTAACCCAGGGCAGGGCGCTGTAATCGGTTTTCGCCCAAAAGAGCTTAAAGCAAAGCTGACGGATAATGATTCCGGCATGATAACCGGCAACATGGGTAAATTGCGGCCCGCCGGCAACATCGCCAATCGCATAGATCTTTTTGTTAGATGATCGCAGGTGGCGGTCAACGCCAATACCCTTATGATCGTATTTTATGCCTGCGTTCTCAAGATCGAGCCCGCCGGTAACCGGCGCCCGTCCGGCAGCAATGAACAGATGTGATCCGCTGATGTTCTGTGCCTGATCTCCGTATTCTATATTGAGGCTTACTGTCGTGCCGCTGTGTTCAATATTTTTGATATCGGCCTGTTCATACAGATCAATGCCTTCATCACGAAGCACGGCGCGCAGAATATCAACATTGTCCTGATCATCGCGGGGTAGAATATTGCCCATGTCAAAGACACTGACTTTACAACCGAGCCGCCGGTGAGCCTGCGCCATTTCAATACCGATTGGCCCGCCGCCAATGACCAGCAGATGATCGGGCCGATCACGCAGGCTAAAAATATTCTCATTGGTCAAGATGTTATCTTTGTCCAGTCCCGAAATCGGTGGAATAACCGGCCGCGATCCGGTGGCGATGACAAAATAACGTGCTTTGATCAGATGCTCTCCGGCCTGTATGGTATCGGGGCCGGTAAAACGGGCCGCTTCACGGATGACCGTAACGCCAAGGCTTTCAAAGCGTTCTTGAGAATCATGTGGTTCTATTGTTTTGATTGTTTCGGTTATATGATCTTTGACCGCGGTGAAATCAATTTCCGGCTCATGACCGCTGATGCCTTTGATATCGGTTTTACGATGTATCTGCGCGCGTTTTCCAGCCTCAAGTAAGGCTTTGGAGGGAACGCAGCCGGTATTCAGGCAGTCACCGCCCATTTTACCCGGTTCAATTAAAACTGTCTTCAGCCCCAGTTGCGCTGTGCCCGCCGCAACGCTTAGGCCGCCGGAACCGGCGCCAATAATGCAAATATCTGCCTGTCGTGTCTGTGCCATTTTTAAATTACATCCTATAACTTGTGTAACGGCTTTCGTATTTCCACGATTAAGGTTACATGATAATGGGTGGTTTTACGGGTTTTTTTGTCTTAAAATTTGACAGTACATTAAAAATGACGTTATCATTAAAACTGGTTATTTGAACGTATAGAAAACGCAATGCAAGACATGACTCAACATTTTACTGTTAGCACGCAACCGGCCCCGATTCTGGCCGGTGCTGTTGTCGTGAGCCTCCTTACCCTCGTGCTTATTATTAGCAGCGGGGTTGGCTCTTTGTGAACGGATAGAAGCAATATCACAAAAACCCACCCCGCCCTGAATAGTCAGAGCGGGTTTTTTAATGTTTAAACGAAGAAGAACAGAGAAATGGCAGACAAGAAAACAACAAGCGACAGCATCAAAACCGGCCCCAGCCGTGCGCCGGCGCGTGCGATGCTGCGGGCAACAGGGCTGGAGGATGAAGATTTTACCAAGCCTTTTGTCGCGGTGGTCAATACCTGGTCGACGGTCACCCCGTGTAATATCCATCTGAACCTGTTGGCCGATCCTGTACGTGCCGGTGTACGTGCGGCGGGTGGTGTGCCGATTGATTTTAATACCATCGTTGTCAGTGACGGCGTGTCGATGGGTACCGAAGGCATGCGCGCGTCTTTGATGTCACGCGAAGTGATTGCCGATTCGATCGAGCTTGCCGTTCGTGGTCATAGTCTGGATGCTGTGATCATCATGGTCGGCTGTGATAAAACGATTCCGGCAGCGGCAATGGCCTTGGCCCGCATGAATGTGCCGGGTCTTATTTTTTATGGTGGCTCTATCATGCCCGGGGAATGTGACGGCGAAGATATCACTATTCAGAATGTCTTCGAAGCTGTCGGCGCACATGCCAATGGTACGATCAGTGATGAACAGTTACATGATATTGAATCCCATGCCTGCCCTGGTGCCGGGGCCTGCGGCGGTCAGTTTACCGCCAATACCATGGCTATGGTGGCCAGTCTTTTGGGATTATCGCCGATGGGTGCCAATGATGTTCCGGCCTTGCATCACGATAAAATGAATCAGGCTGAACGCTGCGGAAAACTGGTTATTGATCTGTGGAAAAACAATACCCGTCCACGCGATATTATTACCGAAGATGCCTTGCGCAATGCCGCGACGGGCGTATCGGCAACAGCTGGTTCAACCAATGCTGTGTTACATTTGCTGGCCATTGCCCGCGAGGCAGAAGTCGACTTCCATATTGATGAATTCGATCAGGCCTCCCGCAATACGCCGGTGATTACGGATCTGAAACCCGGTGGCCGTTTTGTTGCCAGTGATTTGTTCGAGGCTGGCGGCACCCGTCTGATTGGTAAGCGCCTGCAAGAGGCGGGTAGGCTTATAGATAATCCAACCGTTACCGGCAGGACCTTATTTGAAGAACTGGATACAGCCAGTGCAACACCGGGACAGGAAGTCGTGCTGAGTGTCGAGGCACCGCTAAAACCGCGCGGCGGCTTTGGTGTTTTATACGGCGATCTGGCTCCTAAAGGCTGCGTTGTCAAGCTGGCCGGTCATGGCAAATTGTTATTTGAAGGCCCGGCGCGGGTTTTTGATGGCGAGGAAGCAGCCTTTAAAGCCGTTCAGGACCGTAAGATCAAGGCTGGCGATGTCGTTGTGATCCGCAATGAAGGTCCGGCAGGTGGCCCTGGTATGCGCGAGATGCTGGGCGTAACCGCAGCGCTGATCGGGCAGGGGCTGGGCGATGATGTGGCCCTGATTACCGATGGTCGCTTCAGCGGCGCGACCTATGGATTTATGGTCGGCCATATCGCGCCGGAGGCTGCTCATGGAGGCCCGATTGCTCATTTACGGGACGGCGATCTGATCCGTATTGATGTCGACCAGCGGGAAATTAATACAGATGCCGATCTGAAAGAACGGAGCAAAGAGTGGGCACCACCGGCACCGCGCTATACGCATGGTGCTTTTGCCAAATACGCGGCGCTTGTCGGTTCAGCCTCCGAAGGGGCGGTGACAAGCTTTCCGGTATTAGATCAAACCAAACCGAACACTTAAAATTAGAAAAGGAAGATATAGTAATGTCATTACAAACTATTGAAAATTACGATCCGGCAGCCCTTAAAGACCAGAAAATTGCCATTATCGGTTACGGCTCGCAAGGGCGCGCCCATGCGCTTAACCTGCATGACAGCGGTTTTGATGTTGTGGTCGGCGTTCGTGAAAACGGCCCCAGCTGGCAGAAAGCAAAACAGGATGGTCTGAATGTGACTACACCGGCCGAGGCGGCAAAACAGGGCCAGCTGATTGCCATGCTGATCCCCGATATGATGCAGGAAAAAGTGTTTAACGAGGATATTGCCCCGCATCTACAAGAAAATGACGCGCTGTTGTTTGCGCATGGCTTTATGGTTCATTACGGGCGCGTTGCCCCGTCAGAAAATGTTGATGTTATTCTGATTGCCCCTAAAGGCCCGGGCGATCTGGTCCGCCGCGAATATGAACGTGGCCGCGGTGTTCCGTGCCTGCGTGCTGTCCATCAGGATCATTCAGGCGCAGCGGCAGATAAGGCGCTGGCCTATGCGCATGGTCTTGGCAGCACCCGCGCTGGTATGATGGATACAAGTTTTGCCGAAGAAACCGAAACTGATCTGTTTGGTGAACAGGCCGTTCTTTGTGGCGGCACGACAGAGCTGGTTTTGCAAGGCTATGAAACATTGGTCGAGGCCGGATATCAGCCGGAAATCGCCTATTTTGAATGCATGCATGAATTAAAATTGATTGTTGATCTGCTTTATGAAGGCGGTCTTGCCAAGATGCATGAATTTGTCAGTGAAACGGCAAAATACGGTGATCTGGTCAGTGGCCCGCGGGTGATCAATGCCGAAACCAAAGCACGGATGAAAGACGTTCTGACCGATATCCAGAACGGCACATTTGCCCGTAACTGGATTGCAGAAAATGAAGCAGGTAAACCGGAATATGAACGGTTGTTAAAGAAAGACCTTGCCCATGATATTGAAAAGGTCGGCGCCAATCTGCGCGCCAGTATGAGTTGGCTTGGCAATGATAAACCTGCCGCACAGAAAGCCGGTCAGGAAGACAGAAAGAGAGCCTGACGATGACCCCGAACATGCCCGGTGACATGGCAGAGAGATCAACAGATGGCAGCGCGGCCGATACGGTGGCACCGGCAACAATCAGCGGCGCGCAGCTGCTGGTCGAGGCGCTGAAGGCGCAGGATGTTGATACGATCTTTGGCTATCCTGGCGGCGCGATCATGCCGGTCTATGATGCATTGCCGGGATCGGGTCTGACCCATATCCTGACCCGTCATGAACAGGGCGCGGCCTTGGCTGCAAACGGGTATGCGCGGGCGGTGGGTAAGGTTGGCGTCTGCCTTGCCACTTCCGGGCCGGGGGCAACCAACCTTGTTACCGGCATTGGCGATGCCTTTATGGATTCAGTGCCGATGGTCGCCATCACCGGACAGGTGACAACGCGGGCGATGGGCACCGATGCCTTTCAGGAAGTTGACATGTTCGGTTTGACTCTGCCGATTGTCAAACACAGTTTTATTATCCGCCGTGCCGAAGACATCCCCCGCGTTATTGCCGAGGCTTTTGACATTGCCCGTTCTGGTCGCCCGGGCCCGGTGCTGGTCGATTTACCAAAAGATGTCTGTGTGAATAAAATTGAACATCCGGTTTTAAGCATCGCTTCCGGTCAGAAATTAATGTCGGCACCGGCAGCGCAGATTGATGAAGCCGAAGAGATGATGCGCAATGCCCGTAAACCATTGCTGTATGTTGGCGGCGGCGTTGGCATGGCAGGCGCGGTGGATGCCTTAAAAGCCTTTGCTAAACGCGCTGGTGGTCTACCGGCTGTGGCAACCTTAAAAGGGCTGGGGGCAATCCCGACGGATGATCCTGATTTTATCGGTATGCTGGGCATGCATGGGTTGAAGGCCGCTAATATTGCGGTGCAGGAATGTGATCTTTTGATTGCTTGCGGGGCGCGGTTTGATGATCGCGTGACCGGTAAGCTTGATACCTTTGCCCCCCATGCCAAAGTTGTCCATATGGATATTGATCCGGCAGAAATCGGTAAATTGCGCCACGCTGATATTTCGCTTGCCGGACATCTGGCGCCGACACTGGATGCGTTGGATCCGGGTGTGTTGCAGATAGATGACTGGAAAAATCATGTTGCCGAATTAAAGACGGCCCATGCCTGGGACTATGATGCCCCTGGTGACGGCGTGTATGCACCGGCGCTGTTACACGAAATGTCAAAAAAGGCCGGAGAGAAGCTGACCATTAGCTGTGATGTGGGCCAGCATCAGATGTGGGTTGCCCAGCATTGCCATTTCCAACGCCCCGAAGCGCATTTGTCGAGCGGCGGTTTCGGCACCATGGGTTTTGGTATTCCTGCCGGCATAGGGGCCAAGATCGGCGCGCCTGACGATACGGTGATCACGGTGACCGGCGATGGGTCGATCATGATGAATATTCAGGAACTGGCGACATTAAACCGCTATAAAATTCCGCTGAAGATTGTCCTGCTTGATAATCAGGCGCTGGGTATGGTCCGCCAATGGCAGGAGCTGTTCTTTGATGGTAATTACAGCGAAGTTGATCTGTCTGATAATCCTGATTTTGCAGCCCTTGCCCGCGCCTTTGGTATCGAGGCGTTTTCTATTGAAGCGCGCAGTGAAGTGCCCGATGCCATTGATCGTCTGCTGGCAGCAGAGGGGCCGATATTGATGCATGTTAAAATTAATCCCAAAGAAAACGTCTGGCCGCTGGTGCCACCGGGGAAATCAAATAATGATATGATGGAAGGAGTGTAAGCAATGCAGCATAGATTGAGCATTCAAATGCAGAATAATGAAGGCGCGCTGGTAAGGTTGCTGGGGTTGATCCAGCGTCGCGGTTTTACCGTGGAAGATATCAATATGCCAAACACATCCGGTAATGTTAAATCTGTCAGTCTTGCGGTCAGTCCCGACCATGATGGCCGCAGTATTGATGTGTTACAAAAACAGATCACACGGCTTTATGATGTTGATGCGGTCACGATCGATGGTCCTACGGTTGAGGCTGATTTTACAGCAGACAAAACAGTTGAATCGGATCGTGCCCGGATCAAGATACCGACAGGTGCTCTGCCATCTTTTCAAAATAAAGCCGGTGTCATTGCCGGACTTAGGAAATAGAGTTACGGAGAATATTTATGCTACATGATTATCTGTCACGTATCCTGACGGCGCGGGTTTATGCGCTGGCTGTCCAAACGCCGTTATCGGAAATGAAAAGCCTATCCGATCAAACCGGCGCCCGTATATGGTTAAAACGCGAAGATCAGCAGCCGATTTTCTCATTCAAGCTGCGCGGTGCGGCCAATAAAATTGCCCTATTGGATGAAACCCAGAAAAAAGCCGGTGTGATTGCGGCCTCTGCCGGTAATCATGCGCAAGGCGTCGGCATGGCGGCTAAATATTATAATATTCCGGCCACGATCGTTATGCCGCAGACCACGCCTGCCATTAAGGTTGATGCAGTCAAGGCCTATGGCGCCACGGCTGTATTATTTGGCGATAGTTATGATGAAGCCTGCGCCCATGCTTATGAATTGCAGGCGCAAACCGGCGCTGTGTTTATTCCGCCCTTTGATGATCCCGATGTCATTGCCGGTCAGGGCACCGTTGGCATGGAAATCTTGCAGCAATGTAACGAGAAACCCTATGCGGTTTTTGTTCCGGTTGGCGGCGGTGGTCTGATTGCCGGTATTGGTGCCTATATCAAATCGGTCATGCCCGAGGTCAAGGTCATTGGCGTTGAACCCGAAGGCGCGGCCAGCCTGTATCATTCCTTAAAAGCCGGACATCGTGTCCCGCTTAAAGTTGTTGATCGTTTTGCTGATGGCGTTGCGGTGAAGCAAGTCGGCGAAGAAACCTTTAAGGTCGCGCAGGAATGTGTGGATGAGGTTATTCTTGTCTCGACAGATGAAATCTGTACCGCTGTCCGCGATACATTCGAAGGCGCGCGCGCCATTGTCGAACCAGCCGGTGCACTGGCATTGGCGGGGCTAAAGAAATATGCAGCGCAGCATGATGTTAAGGATCGTGATCTGGTGGCGATTGCCAGTGGCGCCAATGTTAATTTTGATCGCTTTGGCACCATTGTTGAACGGGCCGAGCTGGGCGCCGGTGGCGAAATGTTGCTGGCGGTGACCATTCCAGAGAAAGCCGGAAGCTTTTTGAAGTTCTGCGCACTAATCGGTCAACGGAACGTCACTGAATTTAATTACCGTTTTTCAGCGCCCGAACAGGCGCAGGTGTTAACCGGTATTCGTATCCGTGATCGCGCCGAACGTACAAAACTGATCAAGGATCTGGAAGCTGCCGGTCTGCCGGTTTGTGATATGACCGATAACAAAATGACCCGCCGTCATGTGCGCCATATGGTCGGTGGCCGTATTCGTACGCCGGAACGTGAATTGCTCTACCGCTTTGAATTTCCCGAACGACCCGGGGCCTTGCTTGATTTTCTAACCAAGCTTGCCGGACGCTGGTCGATCAGCTTGTTCCATTATCGCAATCATGGCGCTGCCTATGGCCATGTGCTGGTCGGTATGATGGTGCCTGAACAAGATAATAGCCTCTTTGAACAGTTTCTGGAGGAGGTCGGTTTTTCCTATGAAGAAGAAACCGATAATCCGGCCTACCGCTATTTCCTCGGCGATCCCGATAAAACCAAGGCTGAAGATTTATCGCTGGCGGTGATAGGATGATCGGTTGAGGATGATTTTAGACGGCCTTGAATTATAGTATATTAGACCTTACGGCAGGCCAGCTTTAGAGCGGTTTTGGTTTTGGCTTCGATTTTATTTTTAATATAGGGTGAAAAACGTTCACTGCGGCAAAGGAACTTGCTCATATCTGAATTTTCTACCGCGGGAGGTTTGCCAAAATGATCAATCATCTTTCTAGCCATGTTGAGCCATAGGCTTTCGATCGAATCTTCAACAAAATTTTTGGTATCATGTAGAATAACTGCACCGGAGAGCAATTTATCAATATCATTGCCCATGACAAATTTGCCGTTGCGGTAGAATGAAATAGGATCAATGCGTTTCTGACCTTTTAGGCCTTCGACCGAAACGGACTGAACCTTAAAGGGGTGGTTTCTACCGCTGAAATCTTTGCTGTAATAGGTGCTATCTTTAGCTTTTTGTCGATAATAGAAAAGATTTTGCTGATCGGTCTCAGCAATTTTGGTTAGGGCGCTAGCGCTTAGGTTATGAACGCTAACGGCAACACCATTAATGTTCTGTTTTACGAGAAAGCCGTCATAATTTGAGTGTCTTAATTTCTGTTTTTCTTTTTCATTATTGAAATAAAGATCAATACAGTCGTTGATATCTTCGTAAACAACAATCAAATCAAGGTCAGATGATTCGGTAACATTTTTATTCGGAGCATAAGCAACAGAACCCACCAAAATAACGCCAAGAGCTTTCTTCTTGGCTTGCGCATTGAATTCCCGGGCAATACCCAGACGTTTCAGGGTCTCGTTCAAAGGGTTCACTAACCTTCTCCGTTGACAGAATTTCGTTACCATAACAGACAGAGGGCAAAGAAACAATCTATTTATTTGAAACCGGTATTTCTATCGGCTAGGTTGGCGATATGGCTGCGACTTAACAGGGATTTATAAAATGGAAAATATTATATTTAGCGCTGATCTTCACGGGAACATGTCCCAGTATAACAAGGTACTGGATCATGCCTGTACTGCTAAGGCTGATATCCTTATTTTTGGTGGCGATCTAACCCCAAAGGAACCGCGTAAACGTACCCCATTGGGGCAGCGTGCCTTTTTTGAAGATGAGCTGTTTCCCGCGCTGAAAGCTTTCAAAGAAAAATGTGATACAGAAGTACTCTTTATCATGGGCAATGACGATTTTAAATCAAACCGTCTTTTATTTAAAGCCGGACTGGAAGAGAATGGCTGCAATCTTATTGATGAAGCGCCTTATATCAGTTGTGATGGATATATTTTTATCGGTTATAGTCATGTGCCATTCACGCCGTTCAAATATAAATGCTGGGAACGCCGTGATCAGATCAGTGATATTGATTTTAACCAGCGCGGCGATACCCGTAGCGAAGGTGTGATCAGTCAAGGCGAAGAACTGATCCCCTATGATCTTCATGATGCGCTTGAAAAACCGTCTATTGGCGAAGATCTTGAAAGTCTGACAAAGGGCCTTGATATGGAAAAGTTAATTTTGATTTGTCATGCACCGCCTTTTGAAACCGTCTGTGATTTTAATAGCCAAAAAAAACATGTCGGTAGCAAGGGTCTGCGTAATTTTATTGAATCGCGTCAGCCTTTCATGACGCTCCATGGCCATATCCATGAATCGGTTGACTTGATGGGAGCATTCAGTGAAACGATTGGTAAAACCATATCCATCAGTGTTGGCAATGATCACCGGCCCGAATGGCCTTATATCATCAAGGTCGGCTTGAACGATACATTACCTGAACTGGAACGCCTGCAAATCATCGGGTAAAACGATGTTTAAGGCTTGGCGGGGGCGAGTTCTGGTGTTGTGAATTTGCCGTTTTCAAGAAATTCAAGGACATGATCATGGACAGTTTTCTTGTTCATGATAAAGGTATGCGTGGCCGGTAGGGCAATATGATCTTTGGCGCCGGGCCATTTTGTGTTTTTGACCGAAACGCGGCCATCCCCTTTGCCGGGAACCAGAAAGGCTGCAACGATATACGGCCATTCGCGGGTACCGGCAATGATACCGACATCATAATAGGGTTTGGTTTTGTCTTTCTGGCGATGGCCGGTTTTCAGCTCCGCCCCGGCGGGGCCGTAATACCAGTCATACAGGGGAAAACCGCTGAGAAGGTCGGCAACTTCGCTACCGCCATGGGGCGGGGCCAGCATGACCACGCGACCGATTTTGTCCTGACGGTATTTATCCAGATAAGCGCGGGTGACAAGGCCGCCCATCGAATGACTGACAAAATGAACCTTGTCCTGTTCTGACCAGAAATCTTCAGTCAGATGGTTTTTATGGAGATAATCGGTGATCTTATCAATGCTGTAATCCGTTGATGGATAGGTAATCGCCACAGTATTGTAACCAGCATCCTGCAAGCTGGACTCAAGGCTGCCGAGGCTACCGGCGGTACGCGCGATGCCGTGCAGCAGAACAACGGTTTCTGTACGATGCGAGGCTTCTGCAATCCCTTTCGTCTCCGCCGCCAAAGCCATCGGGCTATAAAGCCAGCCCGATAACAGGACAATGATGATTATCATACGATCAGCCATGAGATGCCCAAACACTAAAAACAGGACAGGTATAAAGATAATTTAACCCCATTAGTATACAGAGCTTGAATTAAAACACCTACAATTGATCGCGTAAAACGGTGCCTTAGGCAGCGCGTTTTTTAGGGTTTTGTTCCAGTTCCTGACGGGGGCCAAAGAATTCAAAGTGAACCTGATTTGGCGGAATGCCCCAGCCCAGTAATTCATGGTAGATATTGACCATGAATGGTTTCGGGCCACAGAAGTAATAATCGGCGTCGCGTTCAGGAACCAGTGATTCAATCAGCTCGGCTGTGACAAATCCAAAGCTGGTATTCTCGAAACTGGTTTCGTTATCTTTTTTAGGCGCGCTATAGCAGTAATGGGTGGTCAGGTTATCATGCGCCTCTGCAAAATGATCCAATGTATCGCGGAAGGCCTGAACTTCTTCATTAATGCTGGCGTGAACGAAAATGATTTTACGCTCAGGCATGGCATCCAAAGCGCTTTGGAGCATGCTGATCAGCGGGGTAATGCCAACGCCTCCGGCCAATAAGACCAGGGGACGGGGGTGATGTTCGGTCGTATCCAGAAAGAATTCACCACAAGGCGCCGCAAGATCGAGCGTATCACCGACCTCCATTTTGTCATGCAAGAGCGTAGAAACATAGCCATCCGGATTGCCATCTTGGCCGGTTTCGCGTTTAACGCTAATGCGAAGCCAGTCGCGGCCCGGTTTATCAGACAGGCTGTAACTACGCATTGTGGTTGACGTGCCGCTGGCATCCGGCACGCGCAGCGTAATATACTGGCCGGGTTTGAATGTAGGGAGAGGCGCATTGTCTTCTGGTTTTAAGTAGAAAGACGTAATTACGGCGCTCTCCTTCTCTTTTTTATCTATACGAAAGTTCTTAAAGCCTTCCCAGCCACCGGTTTGAGAAACCTGTTCATCGTAAATCTGCGCTTCGCGTCCGGTTAGAATATCGGTCAGAAAACCATAGGCTTCGGCCCATGCATCAATGATTTCGGGTGTTGCGGCATCGCCCAGCACTTCTTTGATGGACTCTAGCAGGTTTTCGCCGACAATCGGATAATGTTCCGGCTTGATTTGAAGCGAAACATGTTTTTGGGCAATAAGCTCGACCGCATTACCGAGAACCTCCAGATTGTCGATATTAGCGGCATAGGCGCAAATGGCCGCGGCCAATGCTTTTTGCTGTTGTCCACCGGCCTGATTGGCAGAATTAAAAAACGGTGCGACCTCGGGGTTATGGGTGAACATTCTTTTATAAAAATGACGGGTCAGGGTTTCACCGTGTTCTTCAAGTACGGGTGCGGTAGATTTGACAATGGCAATGGTGTTTTCGCTTAACATGGGATAACCTCTTCTATAATATGTATTCTGCATACATGTTAAAACTATGCTATAAAACTGCAAGCTTTTTTTGATAAAAGGATCAATATGCAGCTGACGCGCTTCACAGACTATGGATTACGCAGCCTGATTTATCTTGCCGCCAGACCTGATGCTTTGTGTAATAGCAAAGATATATCCGATTATTACCGGATATCGCATAATCACGTCGTTAAGGTTATTCACCGTTTGGCGACGCTGGGCTATGTCGAAAGCGTAAAAGGCAAAGGCGGCGGTATTCGTATTGCAAAAGAGGCAGGAGATTTGTTTCTGGGCGATGTCATCCAACAGCTGGAGCCGAATATGGACCTGTTGGAATGTTTTGACGCCGAAAAAAATACCTGCCGGATTACTGAAAACTGCAGATTAAAGCATACAATATACGAAGCCCGTCAGGCGTTTATCGATAGCCTTAATCAATACCAGTTAAAAGATATCCTTACATTCGCAGATCAGAAGCCCTTTTTCTGAACCGCCAAAAGCGGGACTGTCAGGCCCGCGCTTTTTTATCGGCTTGCTCCTGCATCAGGAATTGTTCGGTAACACCATCAAGATGCTCTTCCAGCCATTTTGCCATGGCTTCCTCTTCTTCCAGACTTGTGCGGCACAGACGGGCGATTTCTGATTCACCGGCGGTCTTGGCGCCGGCAATCAGTATCCGGTAATTACCGATTTCAAAATGTTCGAATACATAGCCCGACATGGCACTTTTAACGATTTCGTCAGCGGCAAACATCCCGCCGATGGCCTGCAGGCTTCCGGCCAGTTTACCCATACCGGCTTTGAAAGCGGAAGGATTTTCATCCAAAATTTCCAGACATTTTTCCAAGCGGCCAAGCTGGTTTTTGGTTTCTTCCAGATGGGTCGTGATCCGCTGTTTCAGTTCGGGATAATTTTGAATGTGATGGGCCTGTTTTTCCAGCATCTCGATCGATTGCTTTTCCATGGCATAGGCATCACGAAGCCAGTGGACCAGATGTTGTTTTATTTCAGTCATTTCATTCTCCAAGGGTAAGGGTGAGTCTGCTTGGCCAACGTACAGAAAATGGAAAGGTTCCGGTCTTTGCCGTTGATGAAAAGTGCGCTATACAAGATAGAGACAGTAAACGGGAGCACTTTCATGCCGCATGATCACAGTCATCACCATTGCCACGGCGATCCATCTGAAATGGGGGAGCGCCGTTTATTGCGTGCGATTGCCGCCAATATGCTGTTGACCGTGGGGCAGGTTGCCGGTGGTATTGTATCGGGCAGTCTGTCGTTAATCGCCGATGCCTTGCATAATTTCAGCGATGCGGCCGCGTTATTAATCGCCCTGTTTGCCATTCGTATCGGCCGCCGCCCACCGGACCAGTTTAAGACTTTCGGTTATAAACGCGCCGAGACTATTGCGGCATTGATCAATTTAACAGTGCTGGTCGTGATTGGTCTGTATCTGGTGATCGAAGCCGTTGGCCGCTTTATCACGCCCGAGCCGATTTCCGGCTGGCTGGTCATCTGGGTTGCAGGTCTGGCTTTGGTGGTTGATGTTTATACGGCCATTTTGACCTATCGTCAGTCTAAAACCAGTATGAATATGCGGGCGGCGTTTTTACACAATCTCACCGATGCCATGGCCTCGGTCGGGGTGATAGTCAGCGGGACACTGATCCTACTGTTTGGCTGGGTCTGGACCGATGCCGTGATGACATTGCTTATTTCTTTCTATGTGCTGTGGCATGGATTTGGCCAGATGCCAAAGGTCATCCATTTGCTGATGGAAGGAACACCGCATGATATTGAAATTGAAACAGTGATTGAAGAATTGGAGAAAATAACCGGTGTCGATAATGCCCATCACGTTCATATCTGGCAGATCGATGAATACCGGAACGCGTTAGAGGCTCATATCGTTCTTGAAGAAGGGATCGATATGGATCGATTAAAACGAAGGGCGAAAGAGGTGTTGAAAGAACAGTTTAATATTGATCATTCGACGCTTGAATTTGAAAATATCGCCTGCCATCCGAAAGGTGTGGTTGATGACTGATTTTAAGGATATGAAACAACAAAACCGTTTTGAATATTACCAGGATGGTGAAGTCGTTTTTGCAAATTACCGTCGTGAAGGCGACACGTTGTTTATTGATTATGTCGAGGCTCCGCCGGTATTGCGTGGCACCGGTGCTGCCGGTATGCTAATGGAAAAAATCATCGAAATAGCAGAGCAGGAAAACCTGACTGTAAAGCCGATCTGCGGATATGCTGCCGCCTGGATGAGGCGACACCCCCAAGCGTAAATTTCAAATTTTTGACAATTATCAATTGAAAAAAACAAGGTCATGATTAAATCTTTCTTATAAGAAACCCAACTTTTATAAGGAAGAAAATCATGACACTAAGCCAAATTGTACCTTGGGGTCGTTCCCGTGATATTCCTGTTCGCCATAGTCAAAGAGGCGGAAATTACAGCTCATCGCTGTTATCCCTGCAAGAAGACATGAACCGTATGCTGGAAGAATTTCTGGGTCAGGAGATGTCAACCGAAATGGCGGATCTGCCACGGATGCCGTCTATTGATCTGGTCGAGAATGAAAAGGACTTTAAAGTCAAAGTCGAACTTGCCGGTATGGATCCGGAAGATATCAATGTTGAAGTGACAGATGATGTCCTGACCCTATCCGGCGAACGTCAGGAAGAAACAGAAGACCAGAGCGAACAGGATAAAGACCGCGGCGGATATCTGCGCCGTGAAATTTCCTATGGATCGTTTAAAAGGACTATTCCGCTGCCTCAGTCTGCCAATGGAAAAGAGGCCAACGCGACATTTAAAAACGGTATCCTGACGATTGATGTCCCTAAAAAGCCCGAGTCAATTCAGCAGCCCCGGAAACTTGATATTAAGAAATCCGCTTAAACCCTGGCGTCCTTTCTCTCCCTTTGGGACACGTGGTGAAAAAAGACCGGAACGCTCCGGTCTTTTTTCTATTTGTATTCTATTTTTCCATTATACAAGTCACGGGATTTTTATCGTATTGATCAAGGCGGATTAAAAAGCCCGCCGGGCCTGCTCCCGGCGGGTCTTACGGGTTCTGTTGTTTTAAGATGATTAGAAGTGATAGGCCAGACCGGCACGGACGGTATGCTCGGTTGGGTCATAGTCATTCTTTTCGTCATACCATGTGTGGGCATAATCAACACGCAGACCGATATTGTTATAAGCCAGAACTTCGGTACCAATACCCAATTCAAAACCATTATGGTCGTCTGTGTCTGTTGCTGTTTCGAATTCAGCGCGGCGATAGCCGATAATACCGTAAGGATTCAGACCAAAAGGCGTGACTTCATCCAGAACAGAGAAACCGGGACGGAAACTGATACCCCATTCGGTATCTTTTTCAATTGCATCACTTTCGGCATCTGACCAGATATAGTGGGCTTCAATAGCACCATTCAGGCCGATACCCATTTGATTTACCGTCCGGTTTAGAATGTGGTCGACTTTGTAACCGGCAAATACACCGTAATCGCCGCCATCATAATCGTCTGATCCAAGGCCGCCGCCATCACCATTGACATAGCCTGCTGTACCGCCAAGATAAAATCCGGTCAACGGGGACATTGATCCTTCTTGATAGCGTTGTTGTTGCTGTGCCTCGGCATTTGTCGCAGAAAAGGCGATCAGTGCCGCTGTTGCAAAAAGTATTCTTTTCATCGTATGTCTCTTTTTGTTTAGGGTTAATGCCCTCTTCAAACAGAGTAAAAAAGATTGAGTTCCTAAAAAACATGATTTTAGAATTGATAAATTCCGAACCTCTTTTTGTAAGGGCAAGGTTTCTAATCGGGTGATTTATTCTATTCTGTCTGGATTATGACGTCCGGTTAAGCCAGCGGATGATCTCTTTTAAAACGCCTTGCAGGATTTCGGCGCGGTCCGGATTATAATCATAAGGTGGTATTTCCATCATATAATTACGGGCGCTTAATTCCATTTCCAGAGCATGAATATGCCGATCCGGCTGGCCGTAATGACGGGTGATGTAACCACCGGTAAACCGGCCATTGACAGCAGTGGAAAAACCACTTTTTTCCATGATTTCGGCAACGCCGCGTTCGATCTGCGGGGCGCAGCTGCTGCCATTGGCCGTACCCAGATTAAGATCGGGTAACACGCCGTCGAATAACTGCGGTATTTCCGAGAAAGTTGAATGGGCGTCATATAGTATTGCATAACCGAATTTATCACGTAGGCGGGAAAGCTCGGCCGCCAGCGCATCATGGTAAGGTTGCCAGTATTGTTCGGCACGGTCCTGAATTTCAAGGGCATCGGGCGCCTGACCGCGTTGATATAAATCAAAACCTGAAAAAGTCTGCAAAGGGACAAATCCGGTATTAACCTGTTCCGTATGTGCGTTATCGTCATCGGGGGAGCGGTTAAGATCGACAACATAACGTGAATGTGTCGCCACCAGCATACCGGCGCCAATATCTTGGGCAAACTCATAAAGCTTATCAACATGCCAGTCCGTATCGGGCAATATGCGCGCGAGCATGCCCATACGTTCACGAATATCATCGGGCAGGTGAGTGCCGGCATGAGGCACTGAAATCAGTAACGGTGTTTCGCCGCAATGGAGTTCATAGGTTTCCATGTTCACCCAAGGGTAAGAGAATATTGATCTTTCGGGAACAAGTTTACAACAGGATGCCGTTCTTTCAAATATAAAACCGCCGCATGATCTGGTTGATGTGAAATGTTGGAAAAACATTTGCTGGATGATCTGTGTATCGCTACAGTTTATAAAGATCATCTTCCGCATATCTTTCCCGCTTGTGGTTTTTGTAAGGGCTGGAAAGCGGATTGAACGTTAAAGGCGTAATATTAAAATGACTTCAGGAAATCATCCGGATTTATGGCGGGCGCAGTTACCGGCCAAAACCAAAGACAGCCATAAATATCAACATGGCCATGCGCTGATTTATGCGGCGCCGGAATTGACTGGTGCGACCTGCCTTGCCGCTACGGCCTGCGCGCGGATGGGCACCGGCCTTGTCACTGTGCTGGCTGATGCCGATATTGTATCTGTCTACCGGACGGTATTACCGGCGCATATTCTGGTGCGCGGTGATCTTGACTGGCAGGATTCCAGAGTGACCGCGCGGTTATATGGTTCGGGCGGGCTTTCGGTTATACCGGACTTTACCGCTGGAATACCTGTTGTTCTTGATGCCGATGCGCTTTCCAATCTGCCCCGCCTGCTGACAAAAAATTATATCCTGACCCCGCATGACGGAGAATTTGACCGCGCTTTTCCGGATTTTAAGGGATCACGCCTTGACCGCGCCAAAGCAGCAGCGGCAGAAAGCGGCGCGCATATTGTGCTGAAAGGTGCGGAAAGCATTATTGTAGCCCCTGATGGTCGATATGTGATTAACCACCATGCAACGCCGCATCTGGCCAGTGCCGGTACCGGTGATGTATTGGCAGGGATGATCACAGGGTTTCTGGCCCGTGATATGCCAGTGTTTGAGGCAGCATGTGCGTCAGTATGGATACATGGTGAATGCGGCCGCCGGATCGGCAGCGGCCTTGTCGCCAGTGATATTAGTGATCAGATTCCGGCGGTTATGTCCGGGTTTTTATGATCAGGCAAGGCTGCTATGACGGCAGCAACTGGGGATATACTGTTTAATATGTTGCAGCGCCAATTCAGCCTTAACAAGAAAATCGGCAGTGCTTTCGACGACATGATAATGCGGATGTCCTGACCAGACGACAGCGATTCTATTGTCAATCGCCTCGGCCTGAACAGCCGTTTCGATACGCAGTGGATTATGGTGGTTATAGCCAAAATCCTCGGTCGGTGTTCTAAGATGTATTACAGCCTGATAACGGTCATATTCCCGTTTTAAGTCTGATTGTGCGGCATCCCAGAATGCGCTTTCCTCATCCGGCCAATAGGCCAGACCATCAAGAGTGCCACGGTCACATAGGCCGATCGCCCATTTTTTTTCATTTAAAACCAGATTCTCGCTTTGTTGCTGAACATGGAGGATCGCATGCTGTGATGCCAATCGCGCCGATTTTGACGGCAGCCGCCAGAACCCGCCGCCAAAGACTATTGATGCGGCTTCGGGCAGGATGACGATATGTTCGCAAAGCTCTTTACGGATGATCTCAAGAACGGCGGTTTTACCCGCCCCGGGGCCACCGGTTAAGACGATCAAACCGGTTTTTGTGTTTCGATCAATCGTACAATCGCATTCGTTCTCGCAGGTTGCCGGTTGATTGGCAAGGACGCTCATATAGTCACCTTATGCATAGGGGCGGGGATCGAGACCGGCCAGTCGAATTTCTCTTCGATTTTGGCTTTCAGGGCTTCGGCGGCTTCAATTTCACCATGGGTTAAAAAGACGTGTTTCGGCGGCGTGCGGAAATTTTCCAGCCAGCTTAGAATTTCATTATAATCAGCATGCGCCGACATGTTCTGCATCTGGATAATTTCAGCCTTGACCGGCCAGACCTGACCATGAATTTTAATTTCTTTCTCGCCACGCACCAGACGGTCGCCGCGCGTTTCCGCTGCCTGAAAACCGGGTAACAGAATAGTGTTGCGTCGGTCACCCAGATAATGTTTTAAATGGTGCAGTATCCGCCCGCCGGTGGCCATGCCGCTGGCAGAAATGATGATTTTAGGCATACCGTTACTGTCATAGATGGCTTTGGATTCTTCGGGTGTACGTGTGTACTCTACCATGTCTTCCATCGCTGCACATTCTTCGGGGGACAGACGATGTTCATTCATGTGACGGGTCAAAAGATCGGTCACCCGGATGGCCATCGGACTATCAAGATAAATGGGCATTGGCGGAATTTTCTTTTCCGTTTTCAGAATATAAAGCGCATAGATCAGCGCCTGTGCACGGCCAACTGCAAATGATGGAATGATGATGGAACCACCACGGGCGGCTGTTTTGCGAATAATCTCGCCCAGCTCTTCTGTTGGGTCATCCTTATCATGCAGGCGATCCCCATAGGTGGATTCCAGAACCAGATAATCGGCGTCCTGAATTTTGGCCGCAGGTTTCATGACCGGATCATGGATACGGCCTATGTCGCCGGAAAATAGAATCGAGGTACTGCCATTTTGAACCTTGATAAAGGAGGAGCCCAGAATATGTCCGGCACGATGAAACATAAAATTTAGCTCATCGGTCAGAGCATGGGTTTCACCAAGATCAACGGGATGAAAATAATCAAAGCAATCGCGGGCCTCTTTTTCTGTGTAAAGCGGTAGGGCAGGATGGTGTTTTGTATAGCTGTATTTGTTAGCCCGAAAGGCATCTTCTTCCTGAATATGGCCACTATCGGGCAAAAGAATTTTGCACAGATCCGCTGTTGCCGGAGAGCAATAGATATTGCCTTTGAATCCGGCCTTGACCAGCTTGGGCAGGTAGCCGCTGTGGTCAATATGGGCATGGGTCAGAAGGACAGCATCAATCCGGTTTGGATTGATCGGCAATCCGGCCCAGTTTTGCAAGCGCAATTCCTTGCGTCCCTGAAACAACCCGCAATCAATCAGAATTTTCTTGCCGTCATCTTCCAGTAAATATTTAGAGCCGGTCACAGTTTGCGCGGCGCCTATAAAAGTCAGATCCATTTAAAAATTCTCCGGTAGGTGAGGTATTACGTGACAATGTTACGCGGTTTTCCGGCCAGAAAGCCGCAGATATTTTCGGCGGTGGTGTTCAGGATCCGGCCAAGCGCTTCATCTGTATAAAAACCGCTATGCGGACTGATGATGGTATTGGGATGGTGCATCAGTGTCTGATCAATCAGGAGCGACCATGGATCATAGCGGCTGGCAAAATCAGGTGAGAAGAGTACATCACGATCGTGAAGCGCACGTTCCCCCGCCAGCACGTCAAGTCCGGCTTTGGCAACTTTGCCGGAATCGAGGGCTTTTAATAATGCGGCGTTGTTAACCACGGTGCCGCGTGCTGTATTGACGATAATAACGCCGTCTTTCATCAGGGAAAATTCCCTGTCCGATAAGAAATTCTTTGTGTCGGCAGAACCTGGAATATTCATGCTGATAATATCTGATCGGGCCAAAAGATCGTCAAGATCGGTATAGGTGCAGGCGAGATCGGAATCCGGATACAGGTCATAGCCCAGAACATTCATATCAAAACCCTTGGCAATATGAATGACGTGACCGCCAATACCACCGGTACCAATAACACCGATAGTTTTATCACACAGATCAAAGCCGCATAAGCCTTCAAAATTAAATCGCCCTTCACGGGTGCCTATGGCGGCGGCGGGGATATTACGGCTTAACGATAAGAGCAGGGCGAAAGCATGCTCGGCAACGGTTTTGGAGCCATAGGTCGGCACATTGGAAACCGTAATTTTATGCTGGCGACAGTATTCCAGATCAACGTGATCATACCCCGTCGAACGGGCGGCAATGAATTTTAAGTTTGGCAGTTGTGTCAGCACATCACGGCTAAGGTTTGAATAAACAAAACTGGACAGTATTTCAGCATCCTGAAACGCGCCGGCATTATCTGCGGTCAGGCGTTTCTTGGTAGGCTTTAGAATGGCATTCGGGCAGTTGCGTTGCAACATATCTGCTTCCCAATTTTCCATTTCAAAACAAAGTACAGTCATTTATGGCCTCTTTCTGTTCAAAAGGTTACGCCGTAACCTTTGTACCGTCAATCAATAACGGTACGGGTGAAAAATTAGTTTTTGCCTTTCAGGCCAAGGATTTTTTAGCATTCCGGCTCTTGGGTGCTGTCGTCAGGACTGCCGGTGTTTGAGCGGGGCCGAGCAGATGCTGATACAGTCTGGTATAAGCTGCGGCGGAGGACTTCCAACTAAAGTCCTCTGTCATTGCGGCCTGCTGTAATGCTTTCCATGCCTTCGGATCGGCAAAGCTGGCAAAGGCCCGGTCAAGACAGGTTCTAAACGCCGCGGCGCTGGCCTCCTGAAACTTAAAGCCGGTGATATTGTCCTTTACAGTGTCGGCAAGGCCGCCGGTGGCACGTACAACCGGAATTGTCCCGTACGCGAGGGCGTACATCTGTACCAATCCGCAAGGTTCAAACAGGGAGGGCATTAACAAGGCATCGGCGCCACCGATCAGACGATGGGCCAGAGCCTCGTCATAGGCAGTAGAAACGGCAATATGATCGGGATGTTTTTTGGCTAGTATCATATAGGCGGCTTCAAGTTTTTCATCGCCCGATCCCAGAACAATAACCTGACCGCTTTTGGCAATAATATAGGGCAAGACATCAATGATCAGATCAAGGCCTTTTTGCGGGCTCATCCGGCTGATTACAGTAAACAGCGGTCCTTTTTGTTTGGTGGACAGACCAAATTCCTTGATGAGCGCCTGACGGTTTTTCTTCTTATCGGAAAGATTTTTAGACGAGAACGTACACGGCAGCGCGCTATCTGTTTCCGGTGACCAGATATTTGTGTCTATACCGTTTATAATACCTGTCAGGCTATGGCGACGATGAGACAATAAGCCATCAAGACCGCAACCAAAATCGGCGGTCTGTATTTCTTCGGCATAGGTCGGGCTGACAGTCGTGATCTGGTCGGCGTAAAACAGTCCTGCTTTTAAAAAGCCGATTTTCTGGTAATATTCGATCCCTTCAGCTTTATAGAAGTCCATCGGTAGACCAAGGGCTGATAAATGCTGCGCCGAAAATAATCCCTGATAGGCCATGTTATGAATGGTCAGCACTGTTTTCGGCGGGGTTTTATTGGGCGACAACTGGCTATATAAAGGCGCAAGACCGCCTTGCCAGTCATGGCTATGCAGAATATCGGCCTGCCAGTCCGGATCATATAAATGGAGGTCTGCTGCAATTTTTGCCAGCGCTGCAAAACGAAACGGGTTATCCGGCCAGTCGGCGCCGTTTTCATCGACATAAAGGCTTTTACGCTTGTAAAATCCGGGGGCTTCCAGCACATAGGCGGTCAGGCCATTATCCAGTTGGCCCCGCAGTAGACGTGGTTCAGCGGTACCAAAATAATTGGCAAAGCGGATCACCGTTTCAGGTTTTTCAAGATGGTCAAGAATGCCTTCGAACCCTGGCAGGCACATCCGGCTGTCTATGTTTGTATCCTGTAATGCCAAAGGCAGGGCACCGGCAACATCTGCCAGCCCGCCGGTTTTGACATAGGGATATATTTCAGGAGTAATATGTAGAACGCGCATCTGTTTTCCGCTTTGGTTTATATGGGTTGCTGATTGGCAACGCGCTTTTGCCCGACCACGGTTGATGATTGTTCTGTCCAGCCGGAAAAGTTTGACGTGCGGTTGATTTTGTTATCAGGGCTTTTTTCGAGTTTTTCAACCATCTTACGGGTGACCAGCACGACGCCTTTTTCGGTGCGAAGGAATCTTTCGCTGTCCTGCTTGGCATCTTCACCGATGATGGTATCCGGCGGTATATCGCAGCCTTCTTCAATGATTGCCTTGGAGATACGGCATCCACGGCCAATATTGGCATACGGCAATAGAACCGTATCCTTGATGTTGCAATAGGAATGCACATGCGCGCCGTAGGACAAAAGCGAACGGGTAATTGTCGAGCCCGAGATAATCGCCCCGCTGGCAACTACGCTGTCATGGGCTTCACCGCGGCGGTCTGTGTCATTAAACACAAATTTTGCCGGCGGCATATGCTGTACGGTTGAAAAGATAGGCCATTCGGCATCATAACAATCCAGTTGCGGTGTAACTTTGGTCAGATCCATATTGGCTTCCCAATAGGCATCAACGGTGCCGACATCACGCCAATATGACGCGGCATCGGGATGGCTGCGTACACAACTGTCCTGAAAACGGTGGGCAACGACTTTGTGATCTGAAATCAGCCCGGGAATAATGTTCTTACCAAAGTCGTGGCCGGACATTTTATCAAGGGCATCTTCCTCCAAAGACCGATATAGAAAATCGGCATTGAACACATAGATCCCCATACTGGCAAATGCCATATCCGGATTATCAGGAATGCCCGGCGGGTCGGCTGGTTTTTCAAGAAATTCCGTGATCCGGTCCTGATCATCAACATGAACGACACCAAACCCCGTGGCATCCTTGCGGGGGACTTCGATACAGGGAATGGTGACATCGGCACCTTTGGTTATATGGTCGGCCAGCAATGCGGCATAATCCATTTTGTAAACATGGTCACCGGCCAGCACCAGAACATAGTTTGCTCTATGTTCTTTGAAGATATCAATGTTTTGATAGACAGCATCGGCTGTGCCTTGATACCAGCTTTCCTCGTCGACGCGCTGCTGGGCGGGAATAATATCAACATATTCGCCCATTTCACCCCGTAGGAAATTCCAGCCATGCTGGATATGCCGGATCAGACTGTGTGCTTTATACTGGGTCAGAACGCTAATACGCCGGAAGCCCGAATTGACGCAATTGGACAGGGCAAAATCAATAATACGGTATTTACCGCCAAAATGAACGGCCGGTTTTGCGCAATCATCGGTCAGGTCTTTCAGACGGGTGCCGCGTCCGCCGGCCAGAATAACAGCAATCGTTTTCTTTGGCGCATTGCGTATTTCGTTATTCATGATTTTTCCCTTTTCGGCGTTTAACAAGCTCATACTTATAGAATGCTTATCAAGGCCATTTGGTTCCGTATTTTTCAAAGCAACAACGGGAACCAAAGCCGGATATATTTGTTCGGTTAGGTTAGGGGGCTATTTAGAAAACGGAAAATTATGAGCAGCATTAAATTATTGGAAGGGCAGCCATTTCCTTTGGGTGCGACATGGGACGGAACAGGAACGAATTTTGCCCTGTTCAGTGCCAATGCGACCAAGGTTGAACTTTGCCTTTTTGATAAAGACGGGGAAAAAGAAATCGACCGGATTTCCCTGCCTGAATATACCGATGAAATATGGCATGGCTATCTTGAAGGTGTTGGTCCCGGAACGCCTTATGGCTATCGGGTGCATGGCCCTTATGAACCTTTGGAAGGTCTGCGGTTTAACCCGAATAAACTGTTGATTGATCCTTATGCCAAAGCCCATATTGGCGAGTTGATCTGGAATCCGGCCTGTTTTGGATATACGATAGGCCATAAAGATAAGGATCTTAGTTTTGATACACGTGACAGCGCCCCTTATGTGCCAAAATCGCTTGTCGTTGATCAGACTTTTGATTGGGACATAAATGCTGACCTGCCTTTGACGCCGTGGGAAGAGACTATTATTTACGAAACCCATGTCAAAGGTTTTACACAACGTCACCCTGACGTGCCGGAAAAGATCCGCGGAACCTATGCCGGTCTGGGTCGTCAGAAAGTTGTCAATTATCTGCGTGATCTTGGGGTGACCAGTATTGAATTATTACCGATCCATACCTTTGTGACTGACCCGCCATTAGAGGATAAGGGCCTGACGAATTACTGGGGCTATAGCTCGCTTGGTTTTTTTGCGCCTGATCCGCGGTATGCGGCCAACCCGTTTTATGCGCTTCAGGAATTCAAGGAAATGGTCTCGCGGGTCCATGATGCCGGTCTCGAGGTTATTCTGGATGTTGTTTACAATCATACCTGCGAGGGAAATGAACTGGGGCCGACTTTGTCTTTCAAGGGAATTGACAATACATCCTACTATCGTCTGGTTCCCGAAGATAAACGCTATTACATCAATCATACCGGCACGGGAAATACCCTGAATCTGTCAAATGCGCATGTTATTCAAATGGTACTGGATTCGCTGCGTTATTGGGTAACAGAAACCCGCATTGACGGCTTTCGTTTTGATCTTGGCATTGTTTTGGCGCGGGAACCCGATGGGTTCGATAGCGAAAGCGGTTTTCTGAAAGCTTGTTGTCAGGATCCGATTTTGGCGTCCAGTAAAATGATTGCCGAGCCGTGGGATCTGGGCCCCGGTGGTTATGTGGTTGGCGGATTTCCACCCGGCTGGGGGGAATGGAATGATCAATTCCGTGATACGGTACGCGATTTCTGGCGCGGAAAAGCAACAGCCGCGGATTTGGCCGCCCGCCTGACCGCATCAGGGGATGTTTTTAATCATAATGGGCGTCGACCATGGGCATCGATTAATTTTATTACCGCCCATGATGGTTTTACGCTAAATGATCTTGTCAGTTATAACGAAAAGCATAATGAAGCCAATGGCGAAGACAATCAGGACGGCCATAATGATAACCGGTCATGGAATTGCGGTGTCGAAGGACCAACAGATGATCCGGAAATTGAACAATTGCGCCTGCGGCAAATCAAGAATTTTCTGGCGACGGTTTTATTGTCACAGGGCACGCCGATGCTGCTGGCCGGTGATGAAATGCGCCGCACCAAAAAGGGCAATAACAACACCTATTGCCACGATAATGAACTGAACTGGCTGGATTGGGATTTAGCCAAAGCCAATCAGGAACTGGTCGATTTTGTCAAAACCCTGACAGCAATCCGGAAAAAATATCCGGTGTTGCATCACGGTCGTTTCCTGACCGGTGTTTATGACGAAGAATACGATATCAAGGATGTAACCTGGGTTTCAGATACCGGCGTTGAGATTGATGAAAAAGATTGGCAAGAAAACAATATTCATTGTTTTGCGATGATGGTAGACGGGCGGGCGCAGAAAACGGGTATTCGTTGTCCGGCAGATGATGTCAGTCTGTTGATCTTGTTTAATGCCCAAAGTGAAGAGATAGACTTCACACTGCCCGAGGCCGGTGGTGGACAGCAGTGGGCAAGGCTGCTTGATACCTATGCAAAACCAGATTCAAAGACCGTAAAATACGGTTTTGGAGATGTTTATTCCATCAACGGATTTTCATTGGCGTTGTTTGCGCTTGAAAAAGAGTCCGGTAAGACAGTGTAAAAAAATTATGCCTTAATGTTGGTGCGTATTGCGCGATTCAGGCATCATTTTTTCAGGCTGACGTTTGCTGTACTCTATCGCATAATGATTGTCAGTCGGGGGCGTGTTGGCCTGTTCGTAGGGCACCGGTTCCCACGGATTGATATTGATCATGGTTTGGCGGCCAGGGCGCCAGTTATTGGTAGATGCATAATACATGGTATTTCTCCTGTTTATAGTATCCAACCTGTAACAGGGGCAAAAAGTTCCAGCCTTGCCGTCGATCGTAGCGGAACTTTTCCCCCTTTCAGACCGTTGTCAAAGGGATATCTAAAAATCGGGGTTACCTTTTTGAGTTTATGCATGAATAAAAGCCGCAGGTTAAGATACCTTGCCCGCATCTATGGTATTGCACCGTCCTATACGGATTATAAGGGCCGCCATAAAAAGGCCGGAGATAAAATATTAATCGATCTGATAAATGCCCGCAGCAACGGGCATTTTACTACGGGCGTAACACAGCCCGAGGTTCTACAGACCGTGGCTAAGCTTAGGCAATCAAAAATAAGGACAATGTTACCGCCGGTAATCACTGCCTGGTCCGGTAAGGCACCTGCAATATGGGTCTGGGCCGATGATGAAATAAAGACTGTGCATCTGGCATTAACCCCCGATGATAAAAACGGCAAATCTTACCGGTTTGATTTGCAGCCAACAGCGCAGTGGGCGCGGAAAGTTAATAACAAAACCTGCTATCGCCTGCGGCTTGATCTGGATCGAAAAATCGGCTTTGGCAGTTATGAGGTTACGATTAAAACCGATAGCGGCCAGACCGGAGAAAGCTATCTCATATCAGCACCGGCAAAATTAAAGAATGCGCATCGCAGTTGGGGCGGTTTTGCACCGGCCTATGCCCTGCATGACCAAAAGACCCGGTATTGCGGTGGCTATCGCGAGCTTTATCAGGCGGCGGCATTTGTTAAAGATCATGGCGGTGGTTTTATAGGCACATTACCTCTATGGCCGGTTTTTTATGAAGGGCAGCATAAAGAAGTTTCGCCCTATACGCCGATTAGCCGCTTTTTTTGGAACGAGCTATTTGTTGATCTCGAAAACCTGCCCGGTGTTCGTAATATAGACCTGCCCGCGGAAGGGGGGCATAATCAAGAGATCATTGATTACAGCGAAAGTTATGCAGCGGTGAAATCTGTTTTGCTACGCGCTGCCGATCAGTTTTTTAATACCTATCCCGAAGGCGATGATGCTTATCAGGCTTATAAAAAACAGCAGCCCTTATTGCAGGATTATGCCACATTGGTGGCGAGGCGTACGGCGGATAACCAGCATGATATTAAACAGGTGCAGCGTTATCATCTTTATGCGCAATATGCCTGTCATGTTCAACTGCAAGATTTTAAAACCGCGGCGGAGCAGGAAAAGGTTGCCGGTCTTTATCTTGATCATACAGTAGGGGTGCATCCCCAGGGTTTCGATGCGGCCCATTATCAGACTGATTTTATCAACGGTCTTTCTATTGGCGCGCCACCGGATATGATGTTCGAAGGTGGGCAGAACTGGGGCTTTCATCCACTGGATCCCGCAGCGCAGATTAAAAACCGGTTTTCCTATCTGCGGGCGTGTTTCACCCATTATTTCCGTTATGCCAGAATGGTACGGATCGATCATATTATGGGCTTGCAGCGGTTATATTGTATTCCGGCCGGACAGGACGCCACAGAAGGCAGTTACCTGTATTATCCGCAAGATGCGCAACTGGCGCTATTATGTCTGATTGCCTGGCAGCAGGATGGAATTCTAATTGGCGAGGATCTGGGCACGGTATCACAGAAAATCCGTAAATCACTGACAAGACATGGCATTAACCGGATGTGGGTCGGGCAGTTTGAATTAAAACCGGACTGGACAAAATCCTTTCGCCATATGAACCAGACAATGATGGCCTGTATGAATACCCATGATATGTTTCCGTTTACCGCATTTGTCAAAGGCATAGATATTGATCGTTTCCATGCGCTGGGCATGATGGATGCAAAAGATCATAAAACCCGGCACAAAGAAAGGGCGCAAGTGATCAAAAGCCTGAAGGTCAGGGGCGATCCGTATTTAACCTATCTTAGCGGTATGGCAGAATCGAAAGCCCGCTATCTGATGATTAATTTTGAAGATTTATGGGATGAAACCGAACCGCAGAACATGCCCGGTATTACGGATGCCTACCCCAACTGGCGCAAAAAATTCAGCCAGCCCATTGACGGATGGGCAAAATTGCCCAAAGTAAAACAGGCTCTTGAAATTTTAAAGCAACACCGGAGCAGCAGCTTATGAGTGACACGATGACCACCGGCCTTTTGACGCAGGAGGACATACATTATTTTAACGAAGGACGGTTTCTACACCTGTTCGATAAACTGGGCGCACATATCCTGCCCGATGGTGCGGTGCATTTTGCTGTCTGGGCGCCTAATGCCAAGGCCGTTTCGGTGATCGGTGAATTCAATGGCTGGACGCGGGGCTGCGATGCATTGGCACCTGTAGGTAATTCGGGAATCTGGGCCGGTATTCTAAAAACCCCGCAAAAAGGCCAGACTTATAAATATTTTATCCAGTCGGCGCATAACGGTTTTGAAGTGGAAAAGGCCGATCCGGTTGCTTTTTGCGCTGAAACGCCGCCCTGCACAGCCTCGGTCATCTGGGATCTGGCGTATGACTGGAATGATGCGGACTGGATGCAAAGCCGTTCTCAAAAACAGGCGCTGGACGCGCCGATGTCGATTTACGAGGTTCATCTGGGGTCGTGGAAGCGTAAAGTTGACGATAATAACCGCCCGTTATCCTATACCGAGCTTGCGGATGAACTGGTTGAATATGTCGTGCAATGCGGTTTTACCCATGTTGAATTGATGCCGGTTATGGAGCATCCGTTCGGGGGGTCGTGGGGATATCAGGTTACCGGCTATTTTGCACCGACACGGCGCTACGGCAATCCGCAGGAACTGATGTATCTGATTGACCGCATGCATCAGGCCGGTATCGGTGTCTTGCTTGACTGGGTGCCATCGCATTTTCCGGGTGATGAACACGGGCTTGCCTATTTTGATGGGACGCATTTATATGAACATGCCGACGAACGGCAAGGATTTCATCCCGACTGGAAAAGCTATATTTTCAATTTTGGCCGTAGAGAAGTGCAAAGCTTTTTGATCAGTAATGCAATTTTCTGGCTGGAAAAATATCATATTGACGGGCTGCGTGTGGATGCTGTGGCCTCGATGCTGTATCTGGATTATTCGCGTAAAGACGGCGAATGGATACCCAATAAATACGGTGGCCGCGAAAATCTTGAGGCCATTGATTTTATGCGTAACTTGAATGAATCGGTTTATGGCCAATACCCCGGTGTACAGATGATTGCCGAGGAATCAACATCATGGCCGATGGTTTCCAAACCAACCGTAATCGGCGGGCTTGGCTATGGCATGAAATGGGATATGGGCTGGATGCATGATACGTTGCAATATTATAAGGAAGATCCGATCCACCGCCGCTATCATCAGGATACCCTGACCTTCAGATCAATTTATGCCTTTCATGAAAATTTTGTTTTGCCTTTGTCGCATGATGAAGTGGTGCATGGTAAGGGCGCGTTGATTGATAAAATGCCCGGTGATGACTGGCAGAAATTTGCCAATCTGCGCAATTTGTATACTTATATGTTCGCAACACCAGGTAAAAAATTGTTGTTCATGGGTGGTGAATTTGCCCAGACATCGGAATGGAATCATGATCATAGCCTTGACTGGCATTTGCTGGATCATGCCCCGCACCAGCAGATGCAAAAACTGATTACAGATTTGAATACGCTGTATAAAAGCGAGCATGCCTTGCATCAGGACTGTGATCCTTTAGGCTATGAATGGGTTGATGCCAGTGACAATGCGCAAAGTATAATCAGCTTTTTACGCAAAGGTGCCAAGGGCGAAACCCTGTTATGTGTGTTTAATTTAACGCCGGTGCCGCGTGATGATTATAAAATCGGTGTCCCGAAAAAAGGTGATTGGCAAATCGTTTTAAACAGTGATGACCCACAATATGGCGGTAGCGGGTATACGACCCAAACTAGTTGCAGTGTTGAGGCGACGCCGGTACATGGCCGGCCTTACAGTATCAACCTGTCTTTACCCCCGCTGGGAGGCGTAATGCTGCTATGCAAATAACCGAAACCCGCATTACAGAATTTACCGAAGCTGATAAACGGATCGGCGCCACCTATGTTGAGGGTGAGGGATGTTATATCCGGTTATGGGCACCCAAAATGAATCAGGTGTCGATTGCCTGGCAGGGCGGTGATACGGTCGAGCTGACCGCAGAAGCGCGCGGCTATTACAGCGGGTTTTTCCCCGACGCCAAACCGGGAGACCGTTATTTCTTTGTCACGGAAGGCGGCGAAAACCTGCCGGATCCTGCCAGCCGTTATCAACCGGAAGGATTATTCGGTCCATCCGAAGTCGTTGACCAGAGTTATGACTGGCAGGCTGAAGCCTATAAGCCGGTGCCTTATGATCAATGGGTCATCTATGAGATTCATACCGGAACATTTTCATCCCGCCATGATTTTCAAGGCATTATCGATGACCTGCCACGCTTGAAAAAGCTGGGTGTAACGACGCTGGAAATTATGCCGGTCTCGGCCTTTTCCGGGGATCGGAACTGGGGCTATGACGGCGCCTTCCCGCATGCGGTGCAAGACAGTTATGGCGGTCCTTCGGCATTAAAAAATCTGGTCGATCAGGCCCATCAGATGGGGTTTTGTATTGTGCTGGATGTCGTCTACAACCATCTGGGGCCAGAGGGCAATATCCTGTCCCGTTTCGGCCATTATTTTCAGGATTGTTATCACACCCCCTGGGGTGAGGCGCTTAATTTCGATGGCGCTGATAGTGAAGAAGTGCGTCGTTATTTCCTGCAGACGGTCTGGCAATGGCTGACGGAGTATAAGTTTGATGGTCTACGGCTCGATGCCGTACAAACGATCTTTGATACCAGTCCTGTACCGTTTCTGGAAGAAATAGCGCGGCTGAAAACAGCGGCTGAAAAACAGCGGGACCAATCACTTGGAATTATAGCTGAAACCGATATGAATGATTCCCGCCTGATTGCACCATATCAGAAAAACGGTATGGGTATGGACTCCCATTGGGCAGATGATCTGCATCATAGTCTGCATGCCCTGCTGACGGGGGAGCGTCAGAATTATTATCAGGATTACGGCAGTCTTGATCAGCTGGCAAAAATCTATCAAAAGGGTGTTGCCTTTGACGGGAATTATTCCCCCTTCCGCAAGCGCAATCATGGCCGGTCTTATGATGGTCTGGATCCCAAACAATTGATCGTTGAAACGCAAAATCACGACCAGATTGGCAATCGTGCTTTTGGTGACCGGTTGATAAACCATCTGGATTTTGAATCTTTAAAACTGATGTCGGCAGCTGTGCTGTTATCGCCTTTTACGCCAATGATTTTTATGGGTGAGGAATACGGCGCTGAAAATCCATTTCATTACTTTGTCAGTCACGAAGATAAGGATTTAAACAAAGCCGTACGTGAAGGCCGTAAGGCTGAATTTGATTTTATAAAAAATGTACCGGACCCGACTGACCGGCATCTTTTTGAAGACTCGGTATTGGCAGATAAAAGCGCCGTGCCGCGACAGAAATCAGGCGTTTTGTTTGATTACCACCAGCACCTGATTGCCTTGTCAAAAATCATCCGCAAGCTTGATTGCCGGGTGGATTATGACCCTGAAAATGAAATGATCTCGCTGGCCTATCTGGGTAAGCGCGAGAGCTACCGCACAGTGTTGTCCTTTAATGAAAATCCCGTTGCCTTTACGATGGACCATATTGATCAATATGAAACGATCCTGAATTCAGCGCTGTTTGAAACCGGAGATGTCGAAGACACGGATGTTGAAACCGGCATTGTTCTGGCGCCATTTTCGGCAATCGTGCTTAGAAAGAAAATGTGATGACGATGGATGAACAGAAACATTATTTGTGCCTGCATGGTCATTTTTATCAGCCGCCACGTGAAAACCCGTGGACGGAAACCATTGACCGGCAGGATTCAGCAATGCCGTTCCATGACTGGAATGCGCGTATCAGCGCCGAATGTTATCGCGCCAATGGCCGGTCACGCATGCAGGATGAAGAGGGCTGGATCATCCGGCTAACCAATAATTATAGCCGGATCAGTTTTAATTTTGGTCCGACGGTGCTGTCATGGATGGAAGAAAATGATCCGCGTGCCTATGCTGCCATTCTGGACGGTGACCGCCAAAGTCTGGAGCGTTTTGGCGGACATGGATCAGCCATTGCGCAGGCTTATAATCATATGATCATGCCGCTGGCCTCGCGCCGTGATAAAATTACGCAGGTCAAATGGGGATTGTATGATTTTCAAAAGCGCTTTGGCCGTGATGCCGAAGCCATGTGGTTGCCGGAAACGGCAGTTGATCTGGAAACGCTGGAAATACTGGCCGAGCATGGCATGAAATATGTCATTCTGGCGCCGCGACAGGCCAAAGCTGTACGAAATCCGGGTGAGGATATATGGCACAGTGTAAAAGGGGAGCAAGTCAACCCCCGTAGAGCCTACCGGATTAACCTGCCCAATGGCGGTAACATTGCCGCGTTTTTCTATGACGGGATGGTTTCACGCTCTGTTGCTTTCGAAGGTTTGCTTGATAACGGTGGTTATTTTGCCGAACGTTTGGTTAGCGGTTTTGATCTGGGAAGCGATGATACCCAATTGCTGCATATCGCCACTGACGGAGAAAGCTACGGCCATCATCATCGTCATGGCGATATGGCGCTGGCTTATGCGCTTGAGGTGATTGAGCGGAATGATATGGCGCACCTGACAAATTACGGTGAATTTCTCGAGCATCACCCGCCGGAATATGAAGCCGAAATTTTTGAAAATTCATCATGGAGCTGTATTCACGGGATTGAACGCTGGCGGCAGGATTGTGGATGCAACAGTGGCATGCATCACGGCTGGCAGCAGCAATGGCGCAGCGGGATCAGGCAGGCGATGGATGATCTTACCCTTGCCCTAAATCCGGTTTTTGAAAAGGTGCTGGCAAAGGATACCCGATCACCGTGGTTGATGCGTGATGATTATATCAAAGTCATACAGGATCGTAGCCTTGAAAATGTAAATAGTTTTCTAAGTGAATGGTGCGAAATTCCTGAAGAGGGTCTGGATGAGAAGTCAAGAACACGGATTTTAAAAGCGCTAGAAATGCAGCGTCATTTGATGCTGATGTACACCAGTTGCGCCTGGTTCTTTGACGAGATTTCAGGTGTTGAAACTGTGCAGGTTTTACAATATGCCGCCAAAGCCATCGAGCTTGCAAAAGATCTGGAGGGCGGCGATTTTGAAACGCCATTTTTAAAGACACTGGAAGACGCACCATCGAATATTGCACAATTTGATAATGGTCGCACCGTCTTTGAAACACTGGTCAATCCGGCGCGGATGGATATTCCCAGAATTGCGGTTCATCTGGTTTCTATGGCCTTGTTTGAAAATCGGATTGAAGATGAAAGTTTTGCCTGCTTTGACTATCACTGGCAAAAACTTCATCGGGTTTTTTCCGGTAAGGCGCAGTTGATTATTGCCAAACTGGAAATCACATCACGTATTACCGGCGAGACAGGGATGATTGAATCTGTCGCGGTTCATTTTGGTGATTATAATTTGAATATCGGCGCAGTACCGTTCCGCGGTGATGAACATTTTGATGTATTGGCAGCGGAACTGACGACGGCGTTTGAACGTGGTGATATGGTTCAGCCTATCCGGTTATTGAACCAGAATTTTGCGGCCAATCTGTTGTCCTTGAATGATTTGTTTCATGAACAGCAGCAGGCCATTATTCAAAAAGTCTATGCCCAGACATTGCAAACGGTGGAAGAGCAATTTAACAATCTTTATAGACAGCATTATTCAGTGATGAGTTATCTGTCCGAAATTCATGTCAAACTGCCGGCTGTTCTGTCCGATATTGCCCATTTTGTTGAAAATAATATGGTTCAGAATCTATTGGCCGAAGACATGCCCGACCCGATACAAGTCGAGCAAGCCTTGTCACGGGCGGCGCACTGGGATGTGAACTTGGATGGGGCAACATTGCATGAGAAATATATCAAGGCACTGCTACGGGTTTTAAAACATTGTAAAAAGAATCCCGAAAAACAGGAATTGTTGGAACGGTTCTATGATCTTCTCGAATTGAAGGACAGTTTTCCGTTTGAAATCGATATGGGTGACGTTCAAAATCGTTATGCGGTCTGGGCACATAAAAAGGCCGATCCAAAAGATCCGCTTGTGCAGCGCTGCGCCGAATTTTTGAAAATCCGTATGGATCATCTGGAGGCCGCCGATGAAGTCGCCTGAATTTATTGCCACATACCGTTTACAGTTGAACAAGGATTTTACCCTGCAAGATGCGGAAAATCTGATCCCCTATCTGGAAGCACTCGGGGTATCACATTTATATCTCTCTCCCTTGATGGAATCGACTATGGGCAGCATGCATGGTTATGATGTCACCGATTTCAGCCGGATCAGTGATGAACGCGGCGGCGAGACGGCATTGGCAGCGCTGGATGAAGCGTTGTGGAACAGTGAAAACGGCCTTAAATTTATTCTGGATATTGTGCCCAATCATATGGGGATCGAAGGGGAGAATCCTTATTGGTTTGATATCCTGACCAAAGGGCGGGATTCACAATACTGGCCGGTTTTTGATCTGCGGGTTGAGCCCGGTGATAAACTTCATTTACCGGTTTTGCCAAAATCACTCGATGAAGTCATTGAGGATGGCATTATTACACCGGCTCTGCATGAGATTTATGGTGCGGGATTTAAGCTTGGCGATCGCTATTTCCCGTTTTCGCCTGAAACGGTGCCCGAGAGTTTTGATGAACATTATCCGGTTGATCTATTGAGCGATATAATCAGGCAGCAGCATTACCTGCCGGTTTTCTGGGAAGACTCATTCAATAATCTTGATTACCGCCGGTTTTTTACCATCATGGATCTGATCGGTGTACGGGTCGAGGACCGGATGGTTTTTGAAAAATCCCATCAGAAGCTGTTCGAGATTGCCGGAAAATATCGCAGCCTTGATGGTGTACGGGTTGATCATATTGACGGGCTTGTCGATCCGGCAGGTTATCTTGACCGTTTATCCGAACATTTTTCGAATATCTGGGTCGAGAAAATTATCGCCCGTGACGAGAGGCTTTCTGTTGACTGGCCGGTACGTGGTACAACGGGGTATGAGTTTATCGATGCCGTAAACCGTTTATTCATCAAGCCTGAGAAATTCGCATCGTTAAAATCGGACTGGTGCGATCGGGCAGAGTCCAGCTGGCCTGATTTTGATGGCTGCGTTTATGATGCCAAAGAGGAAGTGCTGACAACATGGTTCCCAAGTGAGCTTGACCGCCTGACTCGTTTGTCAATCACAGCAGAAAATGATTATAAAACAGCGCAATTATTCTGGATGGGGATGACGGTTTTTTTGCCGGTATACAGAACCTATATTTATAAAGGCGTTCTGTCGGCAGCAGACAAAGATCATATTGAAACGGCTATTCGGAAAGCTGTAAAAAGATTTGGCAAGGAATTCGAACTGTCCTGCAGCAGTTTTTTAAATATTATTTATGCGCCTGAAACCAAAGCGCACCGCGCGGCACTGGATCAATGGCAACAGTTGTCAGGTCCGGTGATGGCAAAAGGGCTGGAGGATACAGCCCATTATCGTTTTACGCCGCTCGCGGCTTTGAATGAAGTCGGCAGTGAAGTCGATATATCATCCGCATCCAGAACGGCAATTTTAAAAGAGCTGCAAAACAGGGCCAGTCACTGGCCATTGATTATGAATGCCACTACCAGTCACGATACCAAAAGATCCGAAGATACCCGCCATCGTTTATATGCCCTGACCCATGAGGCTGTGCAATGGACAGCATTTTCAGCGCAAATGCAGACAGATTTTCCGGCATCCGGTATTGCGCCAGAGGTGCAGGATTTATTTCTACAAGCGGTTGTCAGCACATGGCCGTTTGCCGGTAAAATAACCGATGATTATATCGACAGGCTTTGGGCCTACATGGAAAAATCCTTGCGTGAACGCAGTATCGAAACCTGTTGGCAGCCACCGGCGGAGGGCTTTGAAAACAAGGTTGAAAACTATGTCCGCCAAAATCTGGCAGATAAAAAATTTCAACAGAAAATCAGTGATTTTTCCATTCCTGTTATGCGTATCGGCGCGCTTAATTCTCTGGCTGTACAAACATTAAAAATCCTGACCCCGGGGCTGGCTGATATTTATCAGGGCACTGAAATGTGGGATTTTTCACTGGTCGATCCTGATAACCGCCGGCCGGTTGATTTTGATGCACGGATTGAGAGCCTCGCACGGTTGACAGATCAGGCGCAATCGGAAAACCGGACGGCGCTGTTATCGGATGTTTGTCAAAACTGGCAAACGGGTCGTATTAAATTATGGCTGACACAGTTTTTATTGAAATGCCGGTCAGATTATTTCCCGAAGACCGGTATGCCGCATTTGCGCGAAATGCCGATTTCGGGCAACAGCCAGCATGATTTTATCAGTTGGTGTCTGGAAGATGCCAATGGCCATCCACTGTTATATGTGCTGATACCATGTAATATATTGCCTCAAAAAGATTTAAATCTGCCCGCAGATATTCTGGCCTCTCACACATTAAATCTGCCCGGCCAGCCATTGATTAACCTGACGGATCAAATGCATTATGACGGCGGGGTCTTACCGCTTGATCAGTTGTTAAAGAATTTTCCGATTGCTGTGCTGACAGCAGTATAAAAAAGCGTTTCAGAACGGAACTCCGGCTTTGTATAGGCGTTTGCCGATACATATATTACTGGGAGTATCCGATGAAAAAATCATACTTAAAATCTAAGAATAAATGCAAGGTCACATTTAGTTGTCCCGATAATAACGCCGAGACTGCAAATCTGATCGGTGATTTTAATGATTGGAACCATGAAACAACACCAATGAAAAAAGGCAAGAATGGTTTTTCCGTCACGGTCGAGCTTGAACCGGGTAGGGCGTATCAATACCGCTATCTTCTTGACCGTGAGCGCTGGGAAAATGATGAAGCCGCTGATCATCATGTGCAATCGCCTTATCCCGATGCACAAAACAGCATCGTAAACACGCCGGAGCCACCTTTAAAATCTGTTCGCAAGGCGTAAAATATTTCAAAACAAAGGAATCCCGAATGTCCGTACATTACAACACTGCCGAATTTGAAACTGAGATTCATATTGATCCGTTCGGCTTCCGTGAATACGATGCCCGTTGGTTATATCCTGACAATATAAATTTGCGTGGTGTTCAATTGCTGGGGCAGGCTTTGGGGACATTGCTGCATCGCGAAGATATCCAGCCCGAAATTATCACCGGCCATGATTACCGGTCTTACAGCATGACGATTAAACAGGCCTTGATTATTGGTCTGATGAGCGCCGGTGTGAAAGTTCATGACATTGGATTATGCACAACGCCTGCTGCCTATTTTGCCCAGTTCGAACTTGATTGTCCGGCGGTTGCCATGGTGACTGCCAGCCATAATGAAAACGGCTGGACGGGTGTTAAAATGGGCGCCCATAGACCCTTGACCTTCGGACCGGAATTGATGAACAAATTAAAAGAAATCTGTATGAAAGGGGACACCGAAATACGTCAGGGCGGCAGCTATGAATATCATGATCATATCGGTCGTAATTATATAGCGGATCTGGTGCAGGGCGTTGCATTGGACCGGCCATTAAAAGTGGTTACGGCTTGTGGTAATGGCACAGCTGCGCTTTATGCCCCCGAAGCATTGCGCCGGATGGGCTGTGAGGTGATTGAGCAAGATTGCGAACTGGATTTCACCTTCCCGCATGTCAATCCCAATCCGGAAGACATGGCAATGCTGCATCGCCTGCGCGGAGCGGTGTTGGAAAACGGCGCGGATATCGGTTTTGCCTTTGACGGCGATGGTGATCGCTGCGGTGTTGTTGATGAAACAGGCGAAGAAATATTTGCCGATAAAATGGGCGTTTTACTGGCTCGTTATTTATCCAGACATCATCCAAAGGCGCAGTTTGTGGTCGATGTAAAATCAACCGAATTGTATAAAACAGATCCGGTCTTGCAGGAAAATGAAGCCAGAACCGATTACTGGATTACCGGACATTCCTATATCAAGCGTCGGGTCAAAGATATTGACGCGCTTGCCGGATTCGAAAAAAGCGGTCATTTTTTCTTTAATGCGCCGATTGGTCGTGGTTATGATGATGGTATTTTGTCAGCCATTACAATCTGTCAGATGCTGGATGAAGCCAAGGACAAAACCATGTCTGATCTGAAAAGCAGTCTGCAGAATACATGGTCATCCCCGACAATGTCGCCATTCTGCGCGGATGAGAAAAAATATGATGTTGTCCGCGATATTACCCAGCATTTCCGCAAGCTCTATATGGCACAGGAAAAAATTCTGGGCCGTAAAATTCGCGAGATTATTGATGTAAACGGTGTGCGCGTTGTTCTGGAAGACGGCACATGGGGATTGATCCGCGCATCATCGAATAAACCCTGTCTGGTGGTGGTTGTCGAAAGCCCGACATCGAAACAGGATATGCATGATATGTTTGCCGAACTTGATAAGGTCTTGCAGAAATATGATGGCATCGGCGAATATGATCAGAAGATGGAAATTGCCGTTTAAACTATCTTAAATTTTTTACAGGTTATAAAAACGAAACCGCCGCTCTGTAAAGATGCGGCGGTTTCGCTTAAACGGGGACGTCTGTTTAAGATTGGCGACCGCGATGGGAATTGGAGCCGCCTTTACGGCCGGCTTCCCGTGCACGTTCAGAGCCCTTCGTAAAGCTGCCTGAAGATGCCTGGCCGCCTTTATGACCTGCTTGCTTTGCAGCCTGGCTGCCAGCGGTGAATTGACCTTGTTGGTTGCGTCCGGATTGGTTTCGTTGAGTAGCCATCGTATTCTCCTTTTAAGTTGGATGGTTGATGCTATAACAAATAAAGACAAGCGGATCGCTGTTCCCATTTAAGAAGAAAATATTTAGTACCGCTACGGGTTGACGATGCGGATAAAAAACTTACCTCATAAAAGTTGTAAAAATTTTCCGGCAAGATCAATATCACAGGCTTTGGATATTTCAGTCAGACCGGTCGGGCTGGTGATGTTGATTTCGATCAGTTTATCGCCAATCACATCAATACCTGCAAAGGCCACGCCGTAATCAATAAGCTTTTTACCGACTGTTTCAGCAATCTCGCGCTCCTGCTCAGTGAGCGGATGGACGGAATAACTGCCACCAGCTGCAAGATTACCACGAACACTGCCGCTTTTGGGTAGGCGGACAAGGGCCATATCAAAAGGTTCGCCATTAAAGACAATGATCCGTTTATCGCCTTTGCTGATTTCAGGCACAAAGGCCTGACCGATAATCGGGTATTGTCCACGGCAGGTTTGCGTTTCCCAGATCACTTCAAAATTAATGCTGTCCTGTTCAACCATAAAAATGCCTTCACCGCCCATAGCATCCAGCGGCTTTATGATCATTTTTTTATGCTGATCCAGAAAATCACGCAGGACATCCAACCGGCTGGTAATAACGGTTGGCGGGCAGAACTGTGGAAAATGGCTGGCAAATATTTTTTCATTTAAAGACAGCAAAGCGGTTGGGTCATTAAGTACGCGGACGCCATCCCTGACCGCTTGTTCCAACATATAGCAGCAATGGATAAAGCGCTTGTCTACAGGCGGATCCTTACGCATCAGAATGACATCAAGATCAGTCAGCGGAATGTTTTCACTGATACCAAGTTTATAAAAATTTTCATCATCTTCATAAACTTCAATCTGTCTTGCAAAAGCATGGGCCTTGCCATTCTTCAAATAAAGATCATCTTGTTCCATGTAGTATAATGTGATGTCCAGCTGTGCTGCGGCACGCATCATGGCTAGTGTCGAATCTTTATGCGGTTTAACATGGGTGATAGGATCCATGACGATACCAAGCTTTTGTGGCTGTCTAATGGGAATGGATGACATATAAGGCTCCGTTCTTAAAATAAAAGGTGATTAAACAATGCTGACATATGATGATCTTGTCAATGACTTGCAACAGGGATGTAAACCCCCGTCTTCATGGCGTATCGGGATAGAACATGAACGTTTTGCTTTTGAAATCAGTTCCGGCGCTGCGCTGTCCTATGAAGGCCAGCCAGGTATTCAAGCATTGTTAAAGCATTTTTCCGCCGAGCATGGCTGGACACCAAAATCTGAAAACGGGCATATTATTGCCTTGCAGAAAGACGGCTGTAACCTGACGCTGGAACCGGGCGGACAGGTTGAATTTTCAGGATCGCCCTGTCCGACGTTAGGCAGTGCCAAAGTTGAAATGGAAAATTTTTATACGGCACTGGATGATTGCGCCGCCGCGCTTGGTATCGGTTTTTTGGCGCGGGGCGTACACCCTGACTGGACCCGTGACGATATTAATCTTATGCCTAAACCGCGATATGATATTATGGCCGGTTATATGCCTTTAAAAGGCGATCATGGTCTGGATATGATGCTGCGTACTGCGGGGGCACAGGTGAACCTCGACTTTGAATCCGAAGCCGATATGATCAAAAAATACCGGGTTGCCGTTGCCGTGCAGCCGGTGATCACGGCCCTGATGGCAAATTCAAATGTCGTTGAAGGGCAGGACAGCGGTTTTGCCAGTTTCCGCGCACATATCTGGACAGACACCGATGCTGACCGCTGCGGAATTCCGGAATTTGTGTTTGATCAGGATATGAGCTTTGCACGCTATATCGATTATGCGCTGGATGTACCGATGTATTTTTATCGCCGTGATGGCCGGTATATCAATGTCGCCGGATTATCCTTTCGTGATTTCATGGATGGCAAGCTGCCGGGGCATCATGATGTGTATCCTGATTTAGAAGACTGGCATGATCATTTGACCACTGTATTTCCTGAAGTGCGTCTGAAACATTATCTTGAATTACGCAATGCGGATAGTAGTACGCCGGATATGGTCTATGCCATGTCTGCATTCTGGGTTGGTTTACTTTATGACCGTGATGTTCTGGATCAAGTCCATGAACAGATCAAGTCCTGGCCCACGTCCCGTCATCAAAAACTGTTGCAAGATGCCGCGCGTGATGGTCTGGACGCTGTGATTGAAGACGGACCCAGTCTTGCCGATTTTGCTGGCGAGATGCTGTGTGCTGCGCAAAAGGGTCTGGATGTTATTGATAAAACCAGTGGGAATACGCCATGGCTTGAGCCGCTGTTCTTACGCCTTACCGAGCATAAAGGTAAGACCGGTTTAGAACAGATTAGAAATATATGCCAATAATTGTCTTATGGACGATATTGATAGAGTGTCTGGTGCATATACACCGCGCGATACCTGAAATCGGCGTTCTGCCGAGAATATTATGCAATTTTCTTCTCAACTAAAAAAATACAAATCTCATGAGATTAAAGAAGTGATAAGCGGTTTGATTGGCGCTTACGGGATTTAATTCTGGCAGCCAATATCGAATAGTCAGGCGCATTTAAGGAAACTTTACGGAACCGCTATGGCGTTTCGATGGTTTGGATAGTAACGAAACAGGAAGAAAAACGGTTGCAGGAAAAAAATATGCTTTTTAAGCCCGACGAAAATTGCTGGCGAACCAGTCATATTTCGCATGGTACCTTGCTAGTAGACTGCGCCAATTTTTATCGTGCGCTGCATAGCGCGATTACCAAGGCCAAACGCAGTATCTTTATTGTCGGTTGGGACATTGACAGCCGTATCCGTCTATTACGTGGCGAAGATGAAAAAAAGGCTGATGCGCCATCACGGGCGCTGGATCTGATCGCGTGGAAAGCGGAACAAAATCCCGATATAGATATTTATATGCTGCGCTGGGATGCCTCGATAGCTTTTTTAGATCAGCGTGAACTGCAGCCACAGCATATCTGGGAAGCCCATACACCGGAAAATGTCCATGTATGGCTGGATTCAACCATTCCTGCCGGTGGCAGCCATCACCAGAAGATTATTATCATTGATGATGAGGTGGCCTTTACAGGTGGTATGGATATCGCCCCACAGCGTTGGGATGAACGGGAGCATAAAATTAATGACCCGGAACGTTACGATGATGCCGGCCGCTATGATCCTTATCATGATATTCAGGTTGTTGTTGATGGACCGGTGGTTAAGGATCTGGCCGAGCTTGTCCGTTGGCGCTGGGTGCATGCGGCGGGATATCACGCGTTGCCGGTTTATGCATCCGGACGCAAACGTAAAAACCTGCCGCCCAGCTGGCCGGATGGACAGGAGCCATGGTTTACCGATATGGAATGTGCCATTTCGCGCACTATACCCTGGATGGGAAGCCATGAGGAAAAATTTGAAGTCCGCCAGATGTATCTGGATATGATTGCCCGTGCTGAAAACTTTATATACATGGAAAACCAGTTCTATGCCTATGAAGATATTGCCCGGGCTTTGAACCAGCGGCTTAAGGAATGTCCCGAGCTTCGTGTTTTGATGTCGGGGCCGTATAACCCGCAAGGCTATTTTGAATGTGAAGGCCTGTGGGCGCCGCGGATTGATTTTAAAAGGATCGTTGAGGATGGTGTTAATCCTGAACAGGTCAAAATGGTCTATCCGGTTATTTACGGTGCGGACGGCAAGAAATATTATAAACGCGTACATTCTAAAATTCTTGCGATTGATGATCATTATTTTCGTATTGCGTCATCAAATCTATCGAACCGGTCGATGGTGCTGGATACAGAATGCGACCTTATTTTAAAAGCTGATACGGCAAAACACCGTCAACAGATTGCCCGCGCCCGCAATGATCTGCTGGCCGAACATACCTGCCGCCGCGTTGAAGAGGTGCAGCATTTGATTGAAAACCGGGCTTCGCTAGAGGAGTTAATCCATCCGGTAAAACAGACGGGATGCCGGCTTGATGAAATGGATGACACCATTTTTACCGATCAGAAAATGCAATCGGTTGCACAGGGCCTTGCTGATCCGGATGAGTCGATCCTGCCGTCTGTTTATGGTTTAGATACAGGAAAGTCACGTCCCATGCATAATCCACGTAAGCATATCTTGCTCCTCGTTATTGGCTTAATGATCCTGGCGGCAGGCGCCATAGCCCTGATCAGCCAGAATGCCCAATGGATTGATCCGGCCAAGATCAGTGAATTTCTGCATCTGGCCCGTGGAACTGTTTGGGCCATTCCGGCGGTGACGCTTATTTATGTTCTGGGCGGGTTGATTATGTTTCCGGTCACGGTGCTGTCGCTGTTGATAACAGCGGTGTTCGGTGCTGTTCTGGGGCCAATTTATGCGATGTGGGGGGCGCTGGTCAGCGCGGCCTTGCTGTACTGGATCGGTCATGTCGCAGGGATCAAAGGCATTCGCCGCTTTTTGGGTGAGCGCATTCGAAAACTGGTCAGTAAAATCAATAACAACGGCATTCTGGGGATGGTCATTATCCGCCTGACACCGATTGCGCCCTATACGCTGGTTAACTTGGCGGCGGGGGTCGTCGGTATCCGTTTTCGGGATTATATGATCGGCACTTTTCTGGGGCTGGCTCCGGGGTTGATTGCCAAGGGCTTTGTCGGTGATTCAATGATGCAGGTCTTTTTAGATCCTTCATCCGAGACATTTGCCTATCTGTTGGGTGGCATTGCATTCTGGCTGGTTCTTGTATTATCGTCACAGAAACTGGTCAAGTTTTTGTCAGCGTGGCAGAAAGAAAAGAAGAATAAAAAGGAAGTTCAGGCTGCATGAGCATACGCCTTCTTAGCTACAATATTCACAGCGGCACCGGCATTGACCGTATTCATGACTATGTCAGGATTAATAATTTCCTAGAGGAGCAGAATATAGACATCGCCTTGTTGCAGGAGGTCGATACACGTCCGGCTGAACGCAGCACAGAACAGGATATCGCGAATTTATGTGGCGATCGTTTTAAAACCTTTATTCCGGGTATTTCTGTTCAGGAGGATGACGGCTGGTACGGTAATGCCATCCTGTCACGTTTCCCCAGTAGAACCCATGAGATTATTGATATCAGTTATCCGGGACGGGAACCGCGTAACATTATGGATGTGATTTTAGAAACGGATCAGGGGCCACTGCGCGTATTAAACACCCATAAAGGATTAAAGCACTACGAGCGGATCAGTCAGCTGAGAATGCTGCATAAAATGCTAGACCGTTATCCGGAGCTACCCCTGTTTCTGGGCGGGGATTTGAATATCTGGCATACCTCTGTGCGGTCACTTCATGATATTAATGAAACATTGCATTCTGTCGAAACCGGAGGGACTTTTCCCACCTGGTTTTTCTGGCCGATTTTACAACTGGATCGCGTCTGGTGCCGGCCTGATCATCTGATCAAAAGCGCGAATACGCTTCAAACTTCGGAAACGAAAATCTATTCCGATCACTATCCGGTATTGGTAGAGCTTGATGATATTGATCTTTGATCTTATTCCGCTTTGATCACACCGCAGGCAATACGGCTTCCGGCAGCGCCAGTGGGCTGGGTGGCGTAATCATCTTGACCTGAATGTATGGTAATCGCCGCGCCGTCATCATCCAGTAATACGGCTTTTCCTGAATTTTTATTATCGTCTTTGATGGTAATTCTGTTGTTATAGATATGGCCAAAGGCGTTATTACTACTATCAACTATAAAATTCGGCAGGTCTCCGGCATGGGGGCCGTTATCATCCAAAAAACCGTGTGATTTTTTATCAGGATTAAGATGGCCGTAGGCATTTGAAAAATATTTCACGGATCCGGTTTCGTTTTCGGTTTGAACAGGCGTGCAGTTACCGGTTTCGTGGATATGCATGCTGTGTTCTCCGGCAGGCAGGTTATGAAGCCCGTAAAGGAGAACAACACCGTTCTTAGTTTCGCCCAGAACGATTTCACCGATGGAATCACCTTTGATATTGATCATTTCAGCTTTTGCGCTGACCGGCTTTTTTTGCTCGGCAATGGCGTCGGTGGCAATCGCGGGCGCGGCCAAAGACAGCGTTATAATAGCAGCAGCACTGGCCAGAGAGAGTTTTTTGCAGTTCATAGAATGCTTTCCTTTTTCTTAAAATATACGAAACCGTCTTGTCTCATTGTAACAAATGGCCTTACAGGAATAAAGGTTCCGGCCAGAAATCTCTGGTCTTTAGGCGGTGGCTTTGATCTTGCCCGATAGCACCGCGCGGATCATCTCCCGCGTGTTTTCCAGACCATAAAGCTCGATAAAAGATCCCATGCGCGGGCCTTGGCTTTGGCCGAGCAGGGTTTCGTACATCGCTTTGAACCAGTCACGCTGGTTTTCAGGATAATATTCACGGCCAATGGTATAGATTTCGGCCTGAATGTCTTCCGCTTTGGTGCCGTCTTCAAGTTTTTCCAATCGGGCAAGTAGGTCGGTCAACGCCTGACGTTCACTATCACTCGGGTCGCGGTACTGTTTTTGCGATTTCACAAAATCCTGATAATAAGTCACCGCATATTCGGTCATTTTATCAAGGAAGGGGGAGGCTTCTGGTGAGGCATCGGGATCATAACGGTTGATAAAGCCCCACAGCACATCCTTGCTGTCCGCATTTGCGGCAGAGGCCAGATTCAATAAGAGGTTAAAGCTGACCGGTATATCGCCGATTTTTGTCAGCTCGCCAGCATGGATATGAAAGGCCGGATTCTCGATCTGGCGGATGGCTTCTTCCTCGACCAGTTTGGAGGCAAAAGTCATGTATTCATCAACCGCTTTGGGGATGACATCAAAATGCAGCCGTTTGGCGGTTTTTGGTTTTTGGTACATGAACAGGGCCAGACTTTCATTCGGCGCATAGCGTAGCCAGTCTTCAACGGCCAGACCGTTGCCTTTGGATTTGGAGATTTTCTGGCCTTTTTCGTCCAGAAACAGTTCATAATTAAACAACTCGGGCGGCTTACCCCCCATAATGCGGGTAATTTTGCTGGCCAGCTTGGCGGATTCAATCAGATCCTTGCCATACATTTCGTAATCAACCTCAAGCGCATACCACCGCATGCCCCAATCGGGTTTCCATTGCAGTTTGGCATTACCGCCACGGACATCCAGTTCGACATCGCTGCCGTCTTCATCGGTAAAGGTGACAGTACCTTTGGCGGCATCGACCTTTTTCATCGGTACCTGTAAAACGTTACCGGTGGTCGGTGAAATCGGCAGGATCGGGCTGTAGGTCGCTTGCCGTTCAGCGCGCAGGGTCGGCAGCATGACCGCCATAATTTCATCGAATTTCTCCAGTACGCGGATCAGCGCATCATCAAACTGGCCTGACAGATATTGCTGTGATGAGACCACTGATTCATATTCAAAGCCAAAACTGTCAAGGAAATTGCACAGGCGTTTAATGTTATGCGCGGCAAAACTTTCATGTTCATCTGAAAACGGATCGGGAATCCGGAAAAGCGGTTTATTAAGGTATTCGGCCATTTTTTCACGGTTGGGCAGGTTATCGGGTACTTTGCGTAGCCCGTCCATATCATCTGAAAAACAGATCATTCTTGTCGGAATTTCCGGCGCCAGAATCTGGAAGGCACGTCTGACCATCGATGTCCGGCAGACTTCACCAAAAGTACCGATATGCGGCAGACCTGACGGGCCATAACCGGTTTCAAAAAGGACATAACCCTTTGCCGGTGTTTTACCGTTCAGACGTTTTAACAGCCGGCGGGCTTCTTCAAACGGCCAAGCTTTGGCATTTTGTGCCATTTCAACGGTAATCTGATCAATCAGGGATGTCATTTTTAGTGCCTTTGCTTATATAGATTTTATCATCCGGTATGCTATAGAAATTCAGGGGGGGAGTAAAGCCCAAAGCCTGTATACGCCGCCATGTATAGGCTTGTTGAATACGGTTTACAGGCGCGCCGGACGCTGCATATCGACATGCTCGATCCCGGCGTCAGGATATGTCGGGCCGTAGGCTGTAAAACCCAGAGACTCGTAAAACGGAACAACGGCAATCTGTGCCGATACTTTAATTATATTGATATCGGGCTCATCCGCCAGCGCTATTATCACATATTCCATTAACTTCCGGCCAATCCCCTGACCACGATGGGACGCTAAAACGGCAACCCGTTCGATTTTGGCCGCAGAGTCTATAAACCGGATGCGGCAGGTGGCGATGGGCGGGGCTTGATTTAAGCCTATATCTTGATCCAGACCTATATAATGACGGGCTGTCTCATCAAGACCATCAACCTCCAGATCCGGTGGAACATTCTGGCCCAGAACAAAAACCTGATGACGAATTTCAAGGCATTGTTCAATGTTATCAGTAGTTTGAAAATTTATTGTCATTTTTATTACCTTTTTTTAGAAACCTCTGGAACCAAACATCCTTCTCAGGCATTTGCAATACCAGAAGACAAGAACAGCCTTCACGGTTATAGAACAAAACACCACACTCGGACAGGGCAAAACCTGCTCAAAACTGTTACCGGAAGTCCACATAACTTTCCTAAGTTATTCCCACTCTCCCTCTCTGTCCTGTCCGAATTGTATGGCTCCGACTTACCCGGTCGGGGCCATACTTCTTTCTGGCCTTTTTAGCGGTTCTGCGCTATATAAAAGGGGAGGTCAGATCATTATGAACACTATATCCCCTGCATCTGCAATGCATGGCGGGGTTTCGACGAAATCCCTGCTGATGCCTGACGCCCCTGTCTGTATGATGGTGGCGGGGAAGATTCATTGGCTGACCAGTGATGGTGAAATCAGAATTTTATCGGCAGACTCTTTTTCGATGGCCATTCGTCAGGACATGCCGATTTTGTGCCATGCCCCTTTTATTGCCTCGAAATTGGGGATCGAGCCCTTTATCGCCTACGACATTCTGGAATTATTTGCCTTTGTCCATCCGGGGGCGTTCAGCCTGCCAACGGTGCGTGGCCTTGCTGAATATCTGGGATTATTCATTCCTGAAGGCGCTGAAAATGATCCGGTTTTATTATTGAATATTGCCCGCCACCTTTTACAGGATCTGATGGAAATGAAAGCCGGTGATCATGCGTCTGACCCTGTGGCCGCGGCCTGGATTATGGCGATGGGCCGCAAGGGATATGATGCGGGGCAGGGCTGGCCCTGGGCAGAGCCGGTGTTGCATGCTTTGGGCGCGCCGGACGGTCCCGAACGGGAAAGCGCCGCCCGTGCGGGCATTCAGATATGGCACCGTCTGCCGGAATGGGCGGAAACCGCGCCGGAACCGCCGCCGGCTCATCATCCTGTATCCGGTGAGGAAGCCGAAGCGCGGTTAAATATCCTGACCGAACAGCGCGGCCAAATGCCACGTACCGCACAGATTGAATATAGCAAGGCGGTTGCCGCGGCCTTTGCGCCGATGCAACAAGAAGACAAACCAAATACCGTCATTGCCGAGGCCGGTACAGGGATCGGCAAAACGCTGGGTTATCTGGCACCGGCCACGGTCTGGGCCGAGAAAAATGATGGCGCGGTGTGGATTTCGACCTATACCCGTAACCTTCAGCGCCAGATTGATCAGGAGCTTGACAGGCTGTATGGCGACCCTACGCAAAAACAGCGCAAGGTCGTTGTTCGTAAAGGCCGTGAAAATTACCTGTGCCTGCTGAATCTGGAGGACGCGACCAGTAGCCCGTCCTTGCAAAATAATGTCCAGAACGCCGTTGCCGTTGGATTAATGAGCCGCTGGGCGGCTGTGACCCGCGATGGCGATCTGACCGGCAGTGATTTTCCGGGCTGGCTTGTCAGTTTGCTGGGCTGGGCGCGGAGCTATGGCTTATCCGACCGGCGCGGGGAATGTATTTACGGCGCTTGTGATCATTATTCAAAATGCTTTATCGAAAAATCAAAGCGCCGCGCCAAACGTGCCGATGTGGTCATTGCCAATCATGCGCTGGTCATGATCCAGTCTGCCTTGGCAACAGAGGGCGAGCAACTACCCAGCCGTTATATTTTTGATGAGGGTCACCATGTTTTTGAAGCCGCCGATAGCGCCTTTGCCTGTCATCTTAGCGGTGTTGAAACGGCTGAATTACGGCGCTGGATTCTGGGATCGGAAACCGGACAGCGTAGCCGGGCACGCGGGCTGAAACGCCGCGTTGACGAGCTAACCGAAGGTGATGAACAGGCGCAGATCTGTGTTGAGGATATTCAGGAAGCCGCCCGCAGCCTCCCGGGGCAGGGCTGGCGGCTCCGGCTTCGCGATGAAAAGCCCAAGGGTGTAACGGAAAGCTTTCTGGCCAGACTGCGTATGCAGGTCTATGCCCGTGCAAAGGACAGCGATGCGCCGTATTCAATTGAAACAGAAACCCATCCATTGAATGATGGCGTTTTTGAAGCAGCGCAGGTATTGGCCGCCAAGCTTAATGATCTGAAACGGCCAATGGATCGTCTGGTTAAAATCCTCCGTACCCGTCTTGAAGATCAGGACGAGAATGCCGAACAGCTATCAACCGAAGACCGCCAGCGGATTGAAAGCGTGACCAACAGTATCAAACGCCGGACGGCGACGATGATTGATGGCTGGATACAGATGCTGGGGACGTTGAATGATAAAACTCCGGCGCAGTTTGTTGATTGGTTCGGTGTCGACCGGATTGATGGCCGTGATTTTGATATCGGTATGTTCCGTCATTGGGTTGATCCGACGCTGGCTTTTGCGGGTGCCTTAAAACCCTATGCACAAGGGGTGGTGATGACCTCGGCATCACTGCGGGATAATTCGGGTGATGAGGAAACCGATTGGCAGATTGCTGAAAATCGCACCGGTCTTACACATCTGGCCGCGGCAGATCATCCACCGCAACGCTTGCAAAAAGACTCGCCGTTTGATTATACCAAAAATACCCGGGTGCTGGTGATCAAGGATGTTCCTAAAACCGATAGCCGTCAGGTTGCTGCGGCCTATCGGGCGCTCAATTTTGCCGCTGGCGGCGGTACGCTTAATCTGTTTACGGCCATTCAACGTCAAAAACAGGTTTATGAGCAGATTGGCAGTGATCTGGAAGGGGCTGGATTTTCGCTATATGCCCAGCATCTGGATGGTCTGAATGTATCAACGCTGATCGATATGTTCCGCGACGAAGAAGACGCGATCCTGTTTGGTACCGATGCCACGCGGGATGGTATGGATGTACCGGGCAGATCGCTGCGCATGATTGTCTTTGACCGCGTACCATGGCCGCGGCCCAATATCCTGCATAAGGCGCGCCGTAGTCATTTCGGTAAGGGCTATGATGATTTACTGACCCGCGCCCGTTTGAAACAGGCTTATGGCCGTTTGATTCGCAGTTCCGAGGATCGCGGTATTTTCATTATGCTTGATCCCATGCTGCCCACACGGCTGTGCAGTGCCTTTCCCGAAGGCGTCGAAATTGAACGCATCGGCCTTGCCGACGCGGTCGGAATTGTTAAAGAATTCTATTAATCCACTAAAGTTATGAGCGTTTAATAGCGAGATAACTTTACTTGTTATGTTCGGGTTGAATACAAAAAACCAAGTTTGACATGTTTTACATATGGGCGTAGTGTGCCTGCTTCACAGGAGACCGGAAATGAGTAAAGCGCTAAAAGCCTATCGCAAAATAAAAGATGAATATAATAATTGTGCTAAAATCGCGCCAGTGACAACAAAATATACACTGACCGCCGGATACTGGGCGGCATGCGGCGCATTGATGATCGGCGCGCCAGCTGTGATTGCAGCTGCGTTGGTTGCAGTGCCGGCAACAGCAGTCGTTGGCTTGAGGGTTGCGGGCAAGGATAAATTAAAAACGCCTGATCAGAGCATCTCTATAAGTCAATATCCTCCAAAACCAAGAAAATAGTCTTTCTTCGCTTTTTTTACTAAAGAAAAACATCGGTTAGAAAATAAAATGCTTTATTTTAAAGTTGTCTTTATTTATAGTTCTTGTGTGCTTAAGGTTGCGGGGAAGAAATCATGGCAAAAATGAAGATAGAGCAGGATACCTGAAGGTATAGTGCTGTTTAAAATCTGGTAGGCTATTGCGTGGCGTAGCCTGCTTTGGTATCTGGTGGGATTTATCGCGATCATGATTGCCTCTATAGTTGTCGGACTTGTAGCGAAGGTGATGGGCGCAAATGATCAGGCTGTTGTGATTGTTTTTAGTTTTTTTGCCGGGATCGGTATTTCAATCTGGGCTTTTATAAAAGCGTTTAAGGGTATATTGGGCAAGAGAATTGGGCATGTACGTCTGGTATTGCTTTGTCGGGATCCTGAAGCACCGCTGTATCCGGACTTAGGTAAGACTATATCCGATAAGAACGCGACGGAAGTAGGCGTACCAGCAGAGTAATATTGTTTGTTATAAATAAAAATCACAGCATTTTAAGGTACTGATTTCAGGGGGTAGAATGGAAACGGAACAAAATCCCAGAGGCATGCAGATGTTTAAAATATGGTGGGCTTTCTTTGGGCGCTGGTCTCTCTGTTTTGTACTGACGATGCTTGCTATCCTTATTGTAACGGATATTCTGCAATCTGTTACTGGAGTTCGTATTCATAAATTGGCGACTAATAATTTTATGATTTTTGCTTTGGGCTGTTGGGTTTATTATCTGGTTTTTCGACAGCTTATGGGCCGACGGATCGCTGCGTTTCAATTGTCGTTGTTTTATGATGGTCCGGAAAGCCAGATCACAGAAAGCGAGCTTGTTGAAAAAGCGGATCGTAAATTCTTTGCACGCTTGACCTGGGCCTTTATGGTGGCCTTCCGGCAGCTTTTGAAGCGTAAGATCGGTGAATTGCAACTGTCGCTGTTTAAGCTTGAGGATCAAAGCGACGCATATTAACAAGTGGTAGTAACCGGACCGGCGCAGTCGCGCTGTGGGCCGATTAATTGGAATTTTGAGTAAAAATTCTTTGCCATTGGCGGTTAATCGGCTTAAAACTATGGCATGAATTTTAGCCCTTCACATCCCTTGCGTATAGGCACGCGAAAAAGCGCCCTTGCTATGGTACAGACCGAAACCGTTTGTCAGGCGTTGCGTCTGAGTTGTCCGGCGCTTGCCGTAGACGGGGCGATTGAAATTATCCGTATTGATACGCTGGGCGATCAGACGCAGGCGCGTAATCTTAGCCTTGTCGAACATGGCGGCAAGGCCCTGTGGGCGACCGAACATGAAGCGGCCTTGCGTGGTGATCTGATTGACTGCGCTGTTCATTCGGTCAAGGATATGCCCGGTTTGATGCCGGAAGATATGACCATGCCTTGTATTCTACCGCGGGAAACGGCATGGGATGTTTTTTTGTCCCCTATTGCCGATCATTTTATGGATCTGCCGGAAGGCGCTGTTGTCGGGACCTCCAGCCCGCGGCGGGCGGCGATTACATTATCAAAACGCCCTGATCTGAAAATTGAAACCTTTCGCGGTAATATCGAAAGCCGGTTAAAAAAGCTGGCCGATGGTGTGGTTGATGCGACTTATCTTGCTGCAGCAGGGCTAGAACGCGCCGGATTATCGGACCGTATACAAACAGTGCTGGAGCCCGAAGACATGCTGCCGGCGGTTGGTCAGGGCGCTATAGGCATTGAATTTTTGGACAGCCGCGATGATTTAAAATCCATTTTTGATGAAATTCACTGTGAAACTTCTGGCCTTCGGGTCGCGGCAGAGCGTGGCTGGTTAAAAGTGATGGACGGGTCTTGCCGTAGCCCGATTGCCGCCTATGCTCATTTCATGGATAAGAATAACCTGAAGCTGTGTGTATTTGCCAGTACGCTTGATGGGTCTGATACACGTACAGAAACACATACAGCGGAAATACAGACATTGGCCGAGGCCGAAGAATTTGGCCAGTCCATTGCCCGCAGGATGAAAGCCGAATTACCGGATGGTTTTTTCGGCGAGATTTAAGTTGAAAAGTGCGGATATGCTGATCCTGGCGCTTTTAATTGCCATCCGGCGCTTTAACAATTGGACACTGTGCTTACTTCGCGTTATTCTTTTTGCTGAAACATATTTTTTGTCGAGACGAAAACATGAAAAAAATTCTTATAACCCGCCCGGCGGATGTTAGCCGTGAGTTTGCTGATAAAATTAAAAGCAATGGTTTGGAAGCTGTAATTGCGCCTATGCTGCGTACCAAAGCGCTGGAAAATGTTATTTTTATGGAGCGTATGGCCGAAGACGGCTTTATTTTTACAAGCCCGAGAGCCGTTAAGTATTTTGCCGATATCGGCGATCATATAAATAAAAAGCTGCCTGTTTACTGTGTGGGGCCGAAAACCGAACACGCCGCGCGGAATGCCGGATTTGAAGATATTAATACCAGCAGTGGCGGTGGGCAGGAATTGGCCAGTCTTCTGGTTAAAAGATATACTGAAGGGGCAAAACTGCTTCACCCTTGTGGAGAATTCGTTGAAGATGGCTTTTACAAGACCCTGAGTAAGCATGATATCGAGGTCGCACCATTGGTCGTTTATACGATGGAGCCTATTGATAAAATGACCGAAGATACGCTGTGTGAGATTCGGACGGATGATATTCTTGCTGCTGTCTTCTTTTCGACACGTACGGCTGAAAACTTTAACCATCTCGTTAAGCTTCATGGTCTGGAGGATCATCTGCAACAAATGCAGGCCGTTTGCATCAGTAAAAATGTTGCTACTGCGCTAAATCAGGACAATTGGCAGGATGTTATCGTTTCTGACCGGATGAATGAAGCCGCGTTACTAAAATCACTTAACCGTTTAAATGGATAGAGAATGAAACAAGACCCTAAATCTTTGCCTGCTGAGGAAGTTATTGAAAAATTTGGTGGGCTTCGGCCTCTGGCCAATCGTCTTGGTGTTGCCGCCAGTACGGTACAGGGTTGGAAACAACGCGGACTGGTACCGGAAAACAGAGTAGCTCTGGTATTAAATGCAGCGCTGGAAGATGGTATCGAGCTGAATGATGCGCCGGTAACACATAAAGACAAACCGGCAGAAAAATCAGAATCCGCATCAAGCGATGATGCGCAAAAACCTGAAAGCAGATTTACAGGAAAACCGCCAAAAACTGCGGCAGAACTAGAAAATGACCGCCGCGATTACAGTGATCGTCGCCACGGGTATGATAGACGTACAGCCCGTGACCCTAATTTTAAAGGCCCTGACCGCCGTGTTTCCGGACGTCGTTCCGGTATAGACCGGCGACAAAAACGAGCAGAAGAATGGGTGCATAAGAAAAAGTTTCTGGAACGCTGGATTCTGACCATGGCCTTTATGTTTATCTTTATCACTCTGGCGGGTGCCTTCCTGTTGGCGCCTGAATATCGATCCATGCAAGAACGTCAGGAAAACTATGCCGAGATCGAGGAAGAGCTACAGACGGTTAAGTCCCGTTTGCAGGAGCTACGTGAAAGTCAGGGATCTATCGGCGGTAAGATCAATGAAGGCCTGAATAAGGTTAATCAGGTTAAGGATGATTTGCTGGCCCGTGTTGAAAAAACAGAAAAAGCAGCCAGTGAACTTGCTAACGGCAATTGGCAGCAACGGACAAATTACATCCAAGATAAATTTTCCGGTCTGGCAGCAATGATGGAACGGGTCGAAAGCCTGAATCAAACACCAGGCGGCCCCGAAGCTTTGATGAGAAGTCTCAGCAATATTGGCCAAACGGTCGAAGGTCAGGGTGAGGCATCACCTGAATCTCTTGAACAGGCTCGACAACAGGATCCGGTTTTACAAACCCTGACCCGCGATGTCGAAAGCAGTGATCTGAAAGCAGCGGCGATGTTATTGACGCTTAATCAGCTACGAGGCGCAATTGGCAAAGATGCAGCGCCATTTTCCGAAGATCTGGCTTTGCTGCAAAAGCTGGGCGGGGATGATCCGAAAACACAGGCCGCTATTGAACGCCTGACCCCTTATGCCCGTTCCGGCGTGCTGAGTCAGGAAACATTGCAGCGTGAATTTAAAAGTCTTGCCGGTGAAATCGTTATGGCGAAACTGCGCGGTGAAGATGCATCGGTACAGGATCGTGCTCTGGCACGGTTTGATGATCTTGTGACCGTCCGTAAAACAGATACGGAAGGCCAGTCAACCGATGCAGTTGTTGCACGGGCGCAAATTATGCTGGACGAAGGGAATGTTCAGGGTGCACTTGCTGAATTACAGTCTCTTGAAGGCGAGCCGGCAAAGGTTGCACAGCCATGGATGCAGCATGCCCGGACACGGGTTGCTACGGATCAGGCCTCGACCGAGCTTTCGCAGCAAATCATGGATCAATTGACAACGGGGCAGGATCTTTCCCCGGCAGCGTTAAAAAAACTTTTGCGGTCTTTGTTAAACACCAGTGATCAGGCTTCTGTCGTCTCGGGACAGGGCGGGCGCCGGTCAAACGGTAATGGTTCTACATACCCGGGATTGACCGGACAATAAATAAGGAACGGCCAGAAATGCGCCGGAAAGTATAGACAATGTTAAAACCCGTCTGGTTTCTGATTAAAATTTCTATTCTGGTCATTGCGGTTGCCTGGCTTGCGGCTCGGCCCGGTGATGTCCAGATAGAATGGAATGGATATCTGATTGAAACCAGTTTCGGGTTTTTGATCGCTGTTGTTGCGACGCTGATGATCCTGACGGCTTTTGTGTACCGTATCTGGCGCGGTTTGGTCAGAGTGCCGGTTGTTGTCCGCCGTTACCGCAAAAGCCAAAGCCGTGAAAAAGGCTATCAGGCTGTAACCAAGGGGTTGGTCGCTGTTGCGGCAGGTGACCCGAAAGCAGCCGCCAAACAGGCGCGTCGGGCGCGGGTGTTGATTCCGGATACAGCATTAACAGATTTATTGAATGCCCAAGCGGCCTTAATGAATGGCGATGATTATCGGGCACGGATGGATTTTGAAAATCTGCTCGAAGATCGTGATGCGGCCTTTTTCGGGTTGCGCGGCTTGATGAATGATGCTTTGAAAAAAGGTAATCATGACAAAGCGCTTGAATTATTGCGCACGGCTGAAAAACTGCATCCGAAACGGGAATGGATTATCGGCGGCTTGTTTGATGCTGAAACCCGCGCGGGCGATTGGCGTTCAGCGGAGCAAACATTGAATAAAGCGGTTAAGCTACGCGTCTTTGATCGTGAAACCGGTAATGAACATCATCAGGCTCTGTTGATCGCCCGCGCGCAGCAGGCTTTGGAAAAAGGCTTGTCGCAACAGGCGCTGTCATTGGCGAAACGCGGTTTTCGTCTGGGCGCGGATTTTTTACCGGCAGCAATTCTATATGCGCGTTTACTGCTGAAAGCCGGACAGCGCCGCAAAGCCGTGAAGGTCATTGAAGACGCCTGGCCCAAGGCACCGCATCCTGATCTTGCCCAGCTGTGGGAACAAATGGCGCCAGCGCCAAAAGGTAAAACGGACGAAGACCGTAAACTGCATAATCTGGGCTGGTACCAACGTTTGTATAATCTGGCTCCATACCGTAGCGAAAGCAATGCCATGCTGGGTCGGGCGGCGATGGATATCGGGTTTTACGAGGAAGCCCGCAAGCATCTGAAATCTGCCGGAGATTATCGTTTGCTGGCCAAGCTTGAACGGCTGGATGGCAGGGATGAACAAAAAGCACGGGAATGGCTGGAAATTGCCGCCGATGCGCGCCCTAGCCCACGTTGGGTTTGCAGTGCTTGTGGTAATGCAGCGCAGGATTGGACACCGTTATGCCCAAGCTGCCAGAGCTTTAACAGTCTTGACTGGACCACGCCACGGGTCAGCGCCCACAGCCTTTCAGTGTCTAACAATTACGGACCGGTGCTGTTGGATAGCGGTTTTATTGAACCGCCGCAGAGTTGATAAGGCAGGGTCGATAAAATTACTATTTTAGAATTTACGCTGTATCCAGGGATATAAAACCATTCCGGCCAGAAAACCGCCGATATGGGCGGTCCAGGCGATTTCGCCAGCATCTCCCGGTACTGTTGCCAGCATCGCGAAAAGAACTGAAATACCAATCCATAGCAAGGTGATCGGCATGAGCCCCCGCCAGCCGGCCTGCATATGGCCGCGATCCTGTAAGATCCGTAGGAGGGCACCAAATAATCCACTAATCCCACCGGACGCGCCAATCAAAGGATTGGCCGAGCCCCAAAAGAAAAACAGATGGGTCAGGGCGCCAAAAACAGAAGCCATGGCAAACAGGATCAGAAAGCGTCGCGCGCCGGTAAATTTCGCAATGGCCGAACCAAATGCGGTTAGCATGCCGATATTGATGAGCAGGTGAAACCAGCTGCCATGCAGAAGTGTATGGGTCAGTGGTGTGATCAGGATCTGCGGCAGAAAATCGAAAGGGGTTTGATACATGCCCGGAATGAACGACATATAGAAAAATACGACATTCGGTATGCCCTCGGGTAGAAGCTGCATGATCAGATGAATAGAAACAAGCAGCAAGATCAGAATCTTTACCACGCCTGGCAGATTTAAGGCGGGTTCCGGTGGTGGTGTTGGCGGACGGCTATTTTTTTCCTTTTCCGCCCATACCTTGCGGCGTTCCTTGGTATCAGGGAAATCGGCAATATTGCCGCCATGGCCATTGGGTTTTTTAGGGGTATGATCTGTCATCAGGCAAGCCTTTGTTACGGTCAATCTGTTTGGCTACTGTAACATAAGGCTGCCGCGCTGCAATTTGTATATTTTTCTTTATATAAATATCAGCCACAAATGCTTAGCCGGTCTTTAATCAATGGGCCAGCCTTTCATTTTGCAATATAGTTGTAACCCTTCAAACAAATTTATTTTTGCCCAGCCTTTGCGTTTGCGGCGGTCCTTATCAGCGGCAGCGCAGCTTTTACCAAAGACAAGAATATCAATACAGGCGGCATGCGAGATATTTTTCTGCTGACAGCGCTTGGCCCAGTCCAGATAAAACTGCACGGTCTGTATTTGATGCTCGGTCTCGTCCGCAGGTGCCGTGCCACCAGTGTTTTCAAGATGCGGCGCAGAGATTTTAAAACCCCGCCCTTTGGACATCAGATAATAGCCGCTGTTGATTTTAAGTGCGGCATCCTGTTGTTGTGGACGCAATTGATCCCATAACCGTGCATCCAGAATGCGTCTGCGGGCCGTTGTCTGTTGACGCAGAGATGAAATTTTTAAACGGACAGGCCGGGTGGGGGAATGCTGTTCCTGATAATCATGCGCGGTGACCGGCGATTTCCGTTTATGACCCCGGGTGGTATGGATGGTCCAGACAGGGTGCCAGTCAGCCCATTCTTGTCTGTTATCCTCAGGCGTATTGGTTTGATTCCTGATATCAGTCATTTTTTATTCTCCGTATGATTTTCTGCCCTGCCAGACGGTACATTATGACGCCTCGGCCGAAATATATTGCGATAAATGCAATTAAAAGTCCAGTAAAATATTTTATTCGCAGAAAATTAACAAAAAAATTGCGATTTTGTGATATTATTAATGATAAGCTCTTGAAAAACTAAAAAGGCACTATAAATTATAATAAAGAGCAAATCTGGAAAAATCCTAAAAGGACAAGGCCTGTGAAACTGCATGAATGGATGAAATCGGTAATTGATTCGACCCCGGGTCTAACCCAAAAAGGATTGGCCGAAGCCATGGACCTTAATCCGGCCGCTGTTAACCGGATGCTGTATGGTGCCCGTAAAATTAAGGTCGATGAACTTCCGGTTATTGAAAAATATCTGGGCCGCCGTTATAAAGAGCCCGACCCTGATCATGCACACCGGTCACTGCCAAACCAGCAGGAAGTTTTCGGCAGCGCCGAACTTTCGATGCCTTACGGCGGTTATAGGGATCCGGGTAGGCCACCATCTTTTCGATATGGCGAACAGGCCAGCTGGGCGGAGAATATGGTTCCGGTTTACGGTTATACGGCAGGGGGACTGCAAACGGATCTTAACCTTGCCAAAGGTGAAATCGTTGATTGGGCCACGCGCCATCCGGCATTGAACGGTATCAGAGATGCGTTTGCGGTGTATGTTTTTTCCGACTCGATGGTGCCGCGTTATTTTCCGGGCGAGTTGGTTTATGTTCATCCAGGCCGCCCGCCAGAGCAAAATAAGGATTGTATCGTTGAGTTAAAAAACGGCGATGCCTATCTTAAATGCTATCTGGGTCAGAATAACGATGAGGTTCGTTTTACCCAGTATAATCCGGCTGAAGAAATAAGTTTCGCCAAATCAGATATTCAGGCTCTGTATGCTATTGTGGGACGTAGCTGACTTGCAGGGCTTATAGTATAAGGGTTAACGGCCACCGCACAATTTTGACAGCCGGTCATATTCACGCTTTGAATCGACCTCCTGCTGGCGGTTTTTGCGCTCCTGTTTCATTTCATTCAGGGTGCTTTGAATGGCAGATTGAATCTGGTTGTTCATATCTGCCCTGGCCTGTGGAAGATTCTGCACCATAAACGGACCGATGACACCGACATTGCGGGCGGCTTTCTTGACTTCATATTCAAATTTCGGCTTGTATCTGGCCAGAAGGGCATTATCGACCTTAACATGTTTAAGTTCATGCCTGTGCGTGACATTATAACGGCAGCTATTGCGGTCGTGCTCGGCGGCTATATAAATTGTAGGTTTGCTGGTGATATGAATATTGATCTTGTCATACCAGATACAGCTTGTCTGGCTACGGCTATTGGTCGTCCAGGCAACTTCAGCACTCATTGATACATTAATATTACCGGACATAAGACCGCTGACTTTGGTGTGAACACCGGCGCCGTAGGGGGAAATGGTATCAATGCTGAAATTGGCAAGTTGCCCATGACTTTTGGTCGTATCATAGGTGATTTTTTCAGTATTATAATGGGTCACAATCCGGGGCAGTGGCTTGCGTTCACAATCTGTCATGCCGACCAATGTTGCAAAGGCCGGCGCTGTTAAAAATTCGATACCGATCATGCTTATATTTTAAAGCCTATTTGTTAATAAACGGATACTATCAGCCGGTTTTCTTGAAGCGACCCAGAAATTTACCGATGCTCATCACATTATCGATGCGGCGGTCCAGATAAGCCCAGCTGCGTTCATGATTATCTGATTTATCCCGCAACCAGAACAGGGTTGTGCTGGCAAAGACCCCGGATAGTAATATCCGCTTGGAATAATGGTTATAATCGGTTGACCGGTCACCGGCTGCCCACCAGAGGCGATCAGCCGTCCGCCAGCTGATTTTTTTAAGGTCTCCGGCATGCGCGGGCTTCATCAGGTGTTTAATGCTTGTCTTAAAGGTGGCATGATACGGGGTGAGTGATTCCAACCGGCTACGGACGCCAAGCCGGATACGGTCCCGAATTTTTAGTTTTTCAATGTCTGTGGCCTCAAGCGCGGCCATCATCGCCTGATCCGCCCGGTCGGCAAAAGCATAAAGCAAGTCAATAACACCGTTTGGATAATGCGCGGTAAAATCTGCAAGGCCGAATTCGTCTTTTAATTGCTGGACCAGTTCATTTGTCCAGCCTGTATCGGGGGCCAATTCCAGTGCCCGGTCCAGAATCAGGTCTTGCGGTGTCTTTTTTTCTGCTGTTGTATGCATAATTCTCTCGTATTAAGATAAGGGTTAAGATAAGAGTAACTTGTACTGCGGTATAAATAAAGGTAGTCTTAATAGTATTATTTATTTTGGTCATATAAACCATGCTGGGTATATTTAATTCATCAAAAACGACTGAAGAACTCTGTGTGCAGATTATCATGCTCGCCGATGAGGCGATTATCGTTGTTGATAAGCATGATAATATAATACTTGTTAATAAGTCGGCTGAAAAAACATTTGATTACAGCGCGGCAGAATTAATGGGCAAGCCTGCTTATCTTCTGGTGCCAGAATCTGTCCGCAGTGAAAACCAGCGCGTTGTTGAGGATTTTGTTCAGGATGGGTCCTATCGCCGACGTTTGAATGACAAGGGACATATTCTGTTAGGTCGCCGTAAAAATGGCGCAGAATTTCACACCCAAACGACCCTGATGCGGCTGACCTATGATAACCGCCGGGCGATTGCCTTTATTATCCGTGATATTACCGAAGATAAAAAAACGGAAGAGGAGCTGTTAAAGCTGGCCTCGACCGATCCATTGACCGGTGCGTTTAACCGCCGTGAATTCAGCGCGCTTGCAGAACGGGAAGCAAAACGTTCCCGCAGGTATGACCGGCCTTTATCGATTATGATGCTTGATCTTGACCATTTTAAAGATCTGAATGATGCCCATGGTCATGCGGCTGGTGACAAGGCGTTGCAGCGGTTTACGACGATTTGTTGTAATGCCTTGCGGAATATTGATATTTTCGGTCGCTGGGGCGGCGAGGAATTTGTTGCCCTGTTACCGGAAACTTCGGCTGAAAATGCCGCCGTCATTGCCGAAAGGCTGCGCAAGCTTGTCAGTGAAACGGAAATAGATTTCAATGGCGAAAAACTGAAATTTACAGTCAGTATTGGTGTGGCCCAGTTCCGGCCAAATGAACACGCGCTGGAAAATCCGTTGGCCCGCGCGGATGCTGCTGTTTACGATGCTAAAAAAGCCGGACGCAATAATATCGCTATTTATCAGGATTAAGTCGTGAAACTGTTTTTTACCGGGCAATTCGATCTTTCTAAAATCTCGCACTCGTCTATATTAAAACTATGACGCAGGATGATATTGATAAAAATTCCATGATGGGACGGGTAGGGCGCTATGCCAAAGTATCGACAACGGTCGGTGGTCTGGCAGCGAAATTGGCCGGACAGAAGTATTTTGGCCGTAATATTGACCGCCCCGAACATGCCAAAGATCTGACAGTGGCTCTGGGCAATCTGAAAGGCCCGCTTTTGAAAGTGGCCCAATTGCTGGCAACCATTCCACAAGCCCTGCCGGCTGAATATGCGCAGGAGCTTCAGCAGCTCCAATCCGATGCCCCGCCGATGGGCTGGCCGTTTGTCAAACGCCGGATGCGCGCCGAACTTGGTGCCGAATGGCAATCCCGTTTCAAAGAATTTTCTAAAGAAGCGGTCGCAGCAGCGTCCTTGGGACAAGTCCATAAGGCCGTCACCCATGAAGGTCAGGACATTGCCTGTAAATTACAATATCCGGATATGAGCTCTGCCGTGAAATCGGATCTGAGCCAGCTTAAAACCGTGCTGTCGATTTTTCATCACTACGACAAAGCCGTTGATACAGGCAATATTTATGACGAGTTGAAAGAACGCTTGTTCGAGGAGCTGGATTATAAACGGGAAGCCCGCCATACAAAGCTGTATGGCTATATGCTCCGCGATGAGGCAAATGTCCATATACCGGCGGTTTACGAAGATCTGTCCACGGATCGCCTGCTCAGTACCGGCTGGCTGGAAGGCCGCAAGATATTAAACTTTGTTGATGCGCTGGCAGATCAACGGGCGGCACTCGCGCTCAATATGTTTCGGGCGTGGTATGTGCCGTTATATTACTATGGCGTTATTCATGGTGATCCGCATCTTGGCAATTATACGGTCAGGGAAGATAACAGCATCAATCTGCTTGATTTTGGCTGTGTGCGGGTCTTTCCCCCGCGCTTTGTCAAAGGGGTGATTGATCTGTACAACGCTCTTCGCACCGATGATATGGAGCTTGCGGTCAGCGCCTATGAAAGCTGGGGTTTTAAAGACATTTCAAAAGAGCTTCTTGATATTCTGAATGTCTGGGCGCGCTTCCTGTATGGACCAATACTGGAAGATACGGTGCGCCCGATTGGCGTTGTTCATGAAGGTCAGGGCGTCTATGGCCGTGAAACAGCCGAGAAAGTCCATCTGGAGCTGCGTAAAGTCGGCGGCGTTAAAATTCCCCGCGAATTTGTCTTTATGGATCGTGCGGCGCTTGGGCTGGGATCGGTTTTTCTGCATTTAAGGGCCGAGGTCAACTGGTACCAGATGTTTAACGAGATGATTGCCGATTTTGATGTCACCGTCCTTGAACGCCGCCAGCAGGAAGCGCTGAAGCGCTTTGATCTGGGTGACGAGGCTTTATCATAAAATTGACTCCGGACCGGAACCGTTTTATAAACAGCTATCCAAATGACTGTTTTATGAATGGAGATATCTATGGTCCGAACCTGTGCTGTTAAACAAGAATTCCTGCAAAACTGTCAGGATGTAACCCGCCAGTCACCTGATGTAACGATTGATTTTGAAAAACTTAAAGATTTCGCACAGGCATTAAAAACGCCGGATGGTGGCGCGCCCGACTGGAATGAATATCTGTCGGCAGAAACAGCATCGTCATCGGAACCTGATTTTCCCCTTATTCTTGCCGAACTGGCACGGATTACGGCACAGAATGGCGGTTATCTGTATCAGGATGGCAAAGGCAAAACAACCAAATGGCAGGTTGATGATTCAGGTGCCAAGGCACTGGTCGGGTTGTTTGATAAACTGCGCGCCGATCATCGTAAACCGCTTGATTTCTCCGCCTCGAATGAAAACATGGCGGTGTTGACCGATTATATGAAAGACTTGCCTTATGGTCAGGAACGGTTGGAAATCTGCCGTGAATTTACAGGGCAGGGCACGCTTGCCAAAATGGCCGATATTCTGGAGCATTCAAAAAATGATCAAACCGGCGATTACCGTTTTGATATGAAGAGCATTCACATGTTGGCACAGCATTTCCCAAAGTCCTTTGGTGATGACCCGTTATATAAAAAAGCGATTCTGACCTGCCTTATGGCAGCGTCCCATGCCCGCAGCCGCGGCATAAAGGTTGATCTTGATCTGCCGGTGGCAGCAGATTACCGTTTGCCGGAAACCCTGCATGCAGCCGGCGTGCTGAAATTGACCCCGGCCCTTGCCAAGCGGATTAACAATGACGAATTATTAGACCAGACCGATCCTGCCGTCAGTGAAATGCGCGCCGCGACCATTGTTGCTGTTGATGAAATCTGCCGGATTTCCGGACTGACGATTGATAAGGTTGATCTGGCCCTGTGGATGGCCAGCCGCGATGGAACGCTTGACCGGTTGCAGCAGGAAAATGCCGGACAGGTGCTGGCTAAAAAGCATTTCAGTTGCCGGACTTTGTGGTTTTAACAGCAGCCCCTTGTTGTTTTTGGATAAATCGGGCATTCTAAATCCGGTATATATTGCCGGTATGAATTAAAGGATTTTTTTAATGCAGATAGCAATCCCCAAGGAAATACATCAGGACGAAACCAGAGTTGCGGCAACACCGGAAATGGTGAAGAAATATATCGCCCTTGGTTTTGATGTCGTCATTCAGAATGGTGCGGGGGACAGTGCATCCTACACGGATGAAGCCTTCCGTCAGGCCGGAGCAAAGCTGCTAAAATCAGCTAAAGATACGGTGAAAAATGCCGATATCGTGCTGAAACTGCGTGCGCCGGCTGTATCGGAAATCACCGATTATTCAAAAAACACAATCCTGATCTGTTTGATGGAGCCGCATAATAACGGTGATGTTATGGCAGCCCTTGCAAAGCAGGGTGTTAAAGCCTTTGGCATGGAACTGGTGCCGCGGATTACGCGGGCGCAGTCGATGGATGTTTTGTCTTCCCAATCGAATCTGGCCGGTTATAAAGCGGTACTGGATGCGGCGGCAGAATTTGGTCGGGCCTTTCCCTTGATGATGACAGCCGCCGGTACTATTCCGCCAGCCAAGGTCTTTGTCATGGGCGCTGGTGTTGCGGGTCTACAGGCGATTGCCACGGCCAAGCGGCTAGGCGCTGTGGTTTCGGCAACCGATGTGCGCGCGGCGGCCAAGGAACAGGTCGAAAGCCTTGGCGGTAAATTCGTCATGGTCGAGGATGACGAAGACAAACAGGCAGAAACCGCCGGTGGTTACGCCAAGGAAATGTCCAAAGACTATCAGAAAAAACAGGCCGCCTTGATTGCCGAGACGATTGCCAAGCAGGATGTCGTAATTACAACGGCGCTTATACCGGGCCGCACCGCGCCCGTATTGGTAACAGCCGAAATGGTTAAAACGATGAAACCGGGCGCTGTCGTGGTTGATTTGGCTGTTGAGCAGGGTGGTAACTGTGCATTATCCGAAGCGGGTAAAACAGTTGATGTCAATGGCGTTAAAATTATCGGTCACCGTAATGTACCGGGGCGGGTTGCTGTTGATGCTTCGGCGTTGTATGCACGTAATCTGTTTAATTTCGTACAGTTGTTGCTGGCCGAAGATAAAAAATCACTGATCAGTAAATTTGAAGATGAAATTCTAAAAGCCAGCCTGTTGACAGATAACGGCACGCTGGTTCACAAAGATTTTGGCAGCGGGGCGACAAAAACCAAGCCTGCCACCAAAAAAGCAGCGACCAAAAAGCCAGCTGCGAAAAAGAAAACCGCAGCTAAAAAGGCGGCCCCTAAAAAAGGTACAGCTGCCAAAAAAAGCACAGCTGCTAAAAAATCACCGTCCCGTAAAGCAGCCGGTACGACAAGAAAACCTGAAGACAAAGAGAGCAAATCATGACAACAGAGCGTTTTGTAAACAACGCAACCGATTTTGCGACATCAGCACAGGATCTATCCGATCAGGCCGCGCGTCTGGCCATGGAAGCAGCGCATCTGGCCTCAACCGGCGGGGATGCGGGCATGCCATTCTTTATTTCCGGCCTAACCGTTTTTGTGCTGGCCTGTTTTGTCGGTTATTACGTAGTCTGGCGGGTGACACCAGCCCTGCATTCGCCATTGATGGCGGTGACCAACGCGATTTCCTCGGTCATTATTGTTGGCGCGCTGATCGCAGCGGGGCCGGCGGATTGGGATTTCTCTAAATTTATGGGTTTCCTTGCTGTTATTCTGGCCTCGGTCAATATATTCGGCGGGTTTATCGTCACGAAACGTATGCTGGATATGTTCAGCAAAAAGAAACAAAAGAAAGCGTAAGGGGCGAATTTCATGTCAGTTACAGTTGCATCACTCGTCTATCTGGTTTCATCGGTATTCTTTATTATGGCGCTGCGCGGATTGTCGCACCCGCAAACTGCAAAACGGGGTCTGAATTTCGGCATTGCCGGTATGGCTTTAACGATTATCACCACCATGGCGTTGCCGGGTATTTTGTCGTTAAATGCGATTATTCTGGGTATCCTGATCGGCGGTACGATCGGTACCGTTATTGCCAAGAAAATTGAAATGACCGCGCTGCCACAACTGGTAGCGGCGTTTCACTCTCTGGTCGGTCTGGCGGCTGTCTTTGTCGCCGCTGCGGCCTTTTATAGTCCCGAGGCGTACGGCATCGGCATATCCGGTCAAATCCACCCTGGCAGTCTTTTTGAAATGAGCCTTGGGGTTGCCATCGGTGCTGTGACCTTTACCGGCTCTATTGTGGCCTTTGGCAAGTTGCAGGGCATGATTTCGGGCAAGCCGGTTTCCTTTACCAACCAGCATTTATTGAACGCGGCGCTGGGGTTGCTTTTGATTTCGATGATTCTGGTCCTGTGTATGACGGAATCTGCTTTCATATTCTGGATAATTGTTCTGATCGCCTTGGCGCTCGGTATTTTGATGATTATTCCGATTGGCGGCGCTGATATGCCGGTGATTGTCTCGATGCTGAATAGTTATTCAGGCTGGGCTGCTGCCGGTATCGGCTTTACCTTGCAGAATAATCTTTTGATTGTTGTCGGCGCGCTTGTCGGTTCCAGCGGCGCGATCCTGAGCTACATCATGTGTAAGGGCATGAACCGTTCATTCCTTAATGTTATTCTGGGCGGTTTTGGCGGCGAGCAGGCTGCAACAGGGCAAGCAGTCGATGATGACCGTCAGGCACGGCTTGGCTCTGCCGATGATGCGGCCTTTATCCTGCAAAATGCTTCATCGGTTGTGATCGTTCCCGGATACGGGATGGCCGTGGCGCAGGCCCAGCATGCTTTGCGTGAAATGGGCGATATTCTGAAAGCTGAAGGCATAAAGGTCCGGTATGCCATTCATCCGGTTGCTGGCCGTATGCCGGGTCATATGAATGTCCTGCTGGCCGAGGCCAATGTCCCGTATGAGGATGTTCTGGAGCTTGATGAAATCAACCGTGATTTCAGCCAGACAGATGTTGCCTTTGTTATTGGTGCCAATGATATTACCAACCCGTCAGCAAAAAATGACCCAAGCTCCCCCATTTACGGGATGCCGGTTCTGGATGTCGAGAAGGCCGGTACGGTGCTGTTTGTTAAGCGGTCTATGGGCTCCGGTTATGCCGGGATTGATAATCCGTTGTTCTTTGCCGATAACACCATGATGTTGCTGGATGATGCCAAAGCGATGTGCGAAGGCATTATACGGGCAATGGAATAAGCCGTTAGCAGGCTTTTATAATAGCTTTTCTTGGGCTTTAGGTTCTATGGCGAAAATATCTTGTCATAAGGCATAGTTTCTTTTATATTAAGCAAAATCCAATTCAGGTATAGGGCGTGTCAATCTGGATATTGATTTTAAGAAGGATGACCTATGACCATACAAAAGACAAAGTTTGACCAGCCTGACGGCTTTCAGTTTGGCCAGTTTAAAAACGAGCGCGGCTATGATGTGCGCTATGGTCATATGAAGTCGACCAGCAGCGATGCTTCAAATGGTACGCTAGTCTTGGGGCCGGGCTATGGCGAGCCTATCGAGAAATATTTTGAACTGATCAATGATCTGACCGCTGCCGGTTATGATATCTGGATAATGGACTGGGTCGGTCAGGGCGGATCATCACGTCATGACCCAAGCGATCCACAACGTAGCTATGATCTGGAAAACTTTGTTGAACATCACAGGGACGATCTGTACCACCTGACAACGCAAATTATGTCCCCGCCAAAAGATCATAAAATCGGTTATATGGGCTTTTCTCTTGGTGCCCATATCGGTTTTCGTTTTATGTCCCAATATCCTTATATCTTTGATATGGCGGCCATGAATGCGGCATTAATGGATGTCAAAACGAAAAATAGATTTCACCGTTCAATCATACCTTCGATGACCAAAAGCTTACGTCTGAGAGGCTGCCAAAATGAATATATTCCCGGCGGTGGTGACTGGTCGGAAGATAAACATGATTTTACCAAAAATAAGAAAACCCATGATGAACGCCGGTTCCGTGTTTTAAAAGATGTTTTCAACAGCAATGCCGGTTTGCAGGTCGGAGATGTACGGGTTAACTGGGTGCATCACCTGCTGCCTTCAATCCATAAGCTGAATAGAAAGATGTATTTGGAAGATATCCGCGCACCTGTTTTCCTGTCAATTGCAGGTGATGATCAAACGGTGTCGGTAAAGGCACAGCGCCGTGCTGCCAAACATTTATTCAATGCGCATAGCGCCGAATATTTAAATGCCCGTCATGAATTGTGGATGGAGGCAGATCGCATTCGCTCACCATGGCTAAAAAATATGCTGAACCAGATATCGGGGGTAATGAAATCGGATATTCCGCCGGTTCGGATTAGCAGGCGGGTATCAAAGATTTGTTCCAACAGTCCGCCGGAACGATGGTTTCTTAGATAAAAATCTTCAGGTTTCGGCTAACATTTTTTGCCATTCTTCTTCGCTCAGAATGGTCACGCCAAGATCACGGGCTTTTTTCAGTTTACTGCCCGCATCAAGGCCGGCAACAACATAATCCGTTTTGGCGGAAACCGATCCGGCAACACGGGCCCCCAGATTTTCGGCCTGCGCTTTGGCTTCCCCCCGACCTAGTGTTTCAAGCTTTCCTGTAAAGACGACGGTTTTTCCGGCAATCGGCGACCCTGTGGCATCTATTGGCGCCATATCCTCAATAGTGACCAGTGATTTCAGATCATTGATCACGTCTAAATTATGTGGCTCGGCAAAAAAGCCGATCAGATCATCAGCCACGGCAGGGCCGATATCTTCAATATTGATCAGGCTTTGATAGGCGTCACCATCACGGTCACGGGCTTTGATCATGCTGTCCTGAAAACGATCGAAACTCTCATACCGGCGAGCCAGACGTTTAGACGTCGCCTGACCGATCTGACGAATGCCGAGTGCATAGATAAACCGGTCAAGGCTGATAGTGCGGTGACTGTCGATCGATTGGAATAGATTTTTGACCGAGCGCGCGCCCCAGCCTTCCCATTCTTGCAGCGGTGGATCAAGGGTTTCGTTGATAGGGCGCAAACGAAAGATATCGGCAGGTGTTTTGATCAGGCCGTTTTCACAGAATTGACGGATAATCCGGTCCCCCAACCCATCAATGTCAAAAGCATATTTGCTGACAAAGTGTTTTAATCGTTCAACCGATTGGGCAGGGCAGATCAGCCCGCCGGTACAGCGAAAGGCAACTTCGCCTTCTTCACGGATGGCCAGACTGCCGCATTCGGGGCAATGATCGGGAAAGACGTAAGGTACACTGTCATTGGGGCGTTTATCCATGACGACCCCGACGACCTGCGGTATGACATCACCGGCGCGCTGAATGATGATGTAATCACCCTCGCGGGCATCTTTACGGGCAATCTCGTCGGCATTGTGCAGGGTTGCTCTGGACACAACAACGCCGCCGACGGTGACGGGCTCAAGTTCGGCCACCGGCGTCAGGGTGCCGGTACGGCCAACCTGTATGCGAATTTCTTTAATAAAAGTGACAGCTTGCTCGGCAGCAAATTTATGGGCAATGGCCCAGCGTGGTGCGCGACTGACAAAACCGAGCCGTTTTTGTAAAGCCAGATCATCAACCTTATAAACAATACCATCAATATCATAAGGAATCTCGCTACGCCGTGTTTCGGTATCGTGATGATAGGCAAGAAGGGTTTCGGTATTGTCGGTTACTTCAACAGGTGCGGTTGTTTGAAAACCAAAATATTGCAGTTTTTCACGGATGTCTGACTGGCTATCGGCAATTGGTTCTGAAATTTCGCCAAGGCCATAGCCGAAAAACCGAAGAGGGCGGGCAGCTGTAATATTAGGATCTAATTGACGTAGCGATCCCGCTGCCGCATTGCGCGGATTGGCAAAAATTTTATGGCCGTTGGCTTCCTGTGTTTCATTAAGGGTCTGGAAATCCTCCAGCTTCATATAGACTTCGCCACGGACCTCAAGAATATCGGGTGCTTCTGCGGGCAGAGTTTTGGGGATATCGTCAAGCGTCTCGACATTGCGGGTGATGTCTTCGCCGGTTTCGCCGTCACCGCGCGTTGCTGCCTGCACCAGAATACGATTTTCATAGCGGAGCGAGCAGGACAAGCCATCAATTTTCGGCTCGGCAATAAAGCGGATATTATCAGTTTCGGACAGGTTTAAAAAGCGTTTGATCCGTTCGACAAAATCATGGACATCATCATTATTCATGGCATTGCCCAAAGATAACATCGGCACGGTATGTTTGACTTTGGCAAATTTTGAGGAGGGCGCCGCGCCAACCTTGGCTGTCGGGCTGTGTGCATCGGCAAGTTCGGGAAAGCGTGTTTCCAGATCTTCAAGTTCACGGCGTAACGCATCATATTCGGCATCGCTGATTTCAGGATTGTCCTCGCCATGATATTTCTGGTCATGGTGATATATCTGGTCGATCAATATCTGATGACGGCCCCGGGCGATTTTTAGATCAAGCTGTGATAAGTCTTTTGCAGTCATGCTATCCGGTGTCTTTGTTGTTTTCATCTTTTATATATAAAATCCGGCCCGAATACCAAGTTTTATCAGGCGGCTTTGTTGTGAATAAGCCTGGCGGCGGCGGCTCTGGCTTCTTCGGTAATCTGGGCGCCTGAAATCATCCGGGCAATTTCCTCAAGCCGTTCCTGATCGCCAAGCTCGCAGACGGTCGTTATCGTGTTTTCATCATCACTGGATTTTGATATTTGCAGCTGGTGGGCGCCTTTAGCGGCAATCTGCGGGCTGTGGGTGACAACAATAATCTGGTATTGGTGGCTGAGCTTCATTAGACGCAAACCAACTGCATCTGCTGTTGCGCCGCCTATACCGCTATCAATTTCATCAAAGATCAGGCTGGGCACGCTTGAGGTTTCTGCGAGTACCATTTTTAAGGCCAGCATAAAACGGGCCAGTTCCCCGCCAGAGGCAATTTTATGGATCGGCCCCGGGGTCGCGCCGGGATTGGTGGCAATTTCAAAGGCGATCTGGTCAAAACCTTTGGCCGTCCAATGGCTTTCTTCGTTATGCGGGGTAACGGTAACCTGAAAGAGGGCTTTATCCAGTTTAAGATCAGGCAGTTCGTTCATAACCCCGGCGGCGATATCCTTGGCAACGGTCTGACGAGCGGTGCTAAGAAGCTGGGCGCTGGCATAATAAACGGATTTACGTTCATGGACTTCATGTTCTAGACGATTAAGGGTGGCTTCCAGATCATCAACCAAAAGCAGCTGTTCTTTCAGTTCTGTAAGTTTTTCGGGCAGATCATCAATCTGGCAGTTATGTTTGCGGGCACAGTCTTTTAAGGCAAAAAGCCGTTCTTCAATTTCATCAGGGTTAAGGGCGCTGTCCTGATCCCCTGCAATCCGTTCTAAATGACCTTCGGCATCTTCGATTTCGATACGGGCCCGGTTCAGGGCATCAATGCTGTTTGTTACCGCATCACTGCCGACCGTGGAAATCCGGTCAAGCGCGGCCAGCGCTTTATTCAGCTGATCGGACAACCCGTTATCCTCACTGAACAAGGTCATGACCGTATTATAGGCCTCGGCCAGTTTTTCGCGGTGCATCAGTTGTTGGCGCTGTTGGGATAATTCGTCTTCTTCACCGGCTTCGGGGGCGAGTTTTTCAAGCTCGTCAACGGCATGGCGCAGGAACTCTTCCTGACTTTTGGCCTCATCGGCGCGGTGCTGGGCGGAGGTCAGGAATTTTTGTGATTCCTGCCAGGCGTGGTAATCGGCAGCCACGGTTGATAGGCTATTGTGTAAGTGGCCATAGCGGTCAATAAGCTGACGGTGGTTTTTAACGTCCAGAAGGCCGGAGGTTTCAAACTGGCCATGTGTTTCCACCAATTCACTGCCAAGGGTCTTTAACAAGCCGATACTGACAGGTTGGTCATTGACATTGGCCTTGCTGCCGCCATCGCGCGATAGGCTGCGGCGGATAATGATTTGCTGTCCTTCAACAATAATATCCTGAGCCTCAAGATATTGCAGCGCCGGATGGTCGGCGGGCAGGTCAAATACGGCCGAGACGATGCCTTTATCGGTGCCCTTGCGGACAAGGCCGGCATCAGCGCGTTTACCAAGCGCAAGGCCAAGGGCATCAAGTAAAATTGATTTCCCTGCGCCGGTTTCACCAGTCAGTGTGGTCAGACCATCTTGCAGATCAAGATGAAGACTGTCGATCAGGACAATATTTTTAATTGTCAGGGATGTTAGCATGGCGCTCTCCCTCCCTTAAAAGATCCGTCCTAGAGTTTTCTCGTAAACCGTACGGTTGTCCGGAGCGCTTTGAACTTTTTTACCGGTGATCAGGCTATAGCTGTCTTCGTACCAACGGCTGTCGGGATAGTTATGGCCCAGCACGGCGGTAGCTTTTTTGGCTTCACTTGGGATACCAAGGGCAAGGTAAGCCTCGGTCAGGCGGTGGAGCGCTTCGGGGATATGGGTCGTGGTTTGATAATCATCAACGACCTTTTGAAAGCGGTTGATCGCCGCCTGATATTGATCACGTGTCAGGTAATAACGGCCAATTTCCATTTCTTTACCGGCCAGATGGTCCAGAGTCAGGTCAATTTTAAGCTGGGCATCACGGGCGTAATGGGTGTTTGGAAAACGCTCGGCAACCTGACGCAGGCCTTCCAGAGCCAGCTGGGTCATGCGTTGATCGCGGCGAACATCTGAAATCTGCTCGTAAAAACCAAGGGCGCGCAGATAATAGGCATAGGCGATATTTTCATTACCGGGATGCAGCTGGATAAAGCGATCCAGACCCATAATGGCATTATCATATTTCATGTCACGGTAATGGGCGTAGGCGGACATTAATTGCGCCCGTGTCGCCCATTGAGAATAGGGATATTGCTGCTCGACCTCATCAAAGCCATCGGCGGCGACATTATAATTGTTTTGATCAAGGGCGCGAGCGGCGCGGTTGTACATTTGTTCAACCGGTTCGATCTGTTTTATTGCCCCTTTGGCTTTGGCGCCGTCTTTGTCAGCGTTACCTGCACAGGCGGGTAGACCCAGCGTAAGCGTAATAGCCAATATGGACAGAACTGATTTCAGGTTCATTTAGAACTCCCGTCAAAATTCGGATTCGATCCTTACCGTTATAGCAGGGATTAGCCCTTGAAGCTATACGACAATTCGACAAGAGGGGATAGAAAACTATACAAATACAGCTTCGGGTTCGGCTGCAAAAACCGGAGTGCGGCGTTCCGTTTTGCGGTTTCTGGCGCGAAGTTCATCAAGGGTAACAAATTCAAAGGCCGTTTTATCGGCAAAGACGGCACGTAGAACTTTGTTGTTCAATGCGTGTCCGGCTTTATACCCCTGATAATGTGCTAGCAGCGGCGCGCCGCCAAGGGCAATGTCGCCAATCGCATCCAGAAGCTTGTGGCGGACAAATTCATCTGAATGGCGCAAACCATCAGGATTTAAAACGGTATCTTTATCAATAACCACCGCATTATCCAGTGAGCCACCGCGGGCGAGACCCATGTTTTTCATCATTTCGACTTCATGTAGAAAACCGAATGTACGGGAATCAGCAATGTTCTGGCGATAGGTGTTTAAATTGCCGTCAAAACGATAGACCTGACGGCCAATTAAAGAGGTGTCAAAGGAAATAACCATATCCCATAGCGTGGTCGAGGCCGGGCTGAGGGTAACGGTTTTATCGTCTTCGGTATAGGTCACGGTCTTTTTCAACCGTAAATACCGTTTGGCCTGAGCAAGGGTTTTAACGCCGGCATCATCAATCATGTCGAGGAAAGCAGCGGCACTACCATCCATAATCGGCATTTCAGGGCCGTTGACTTCGATAACAGCATTATCAACGCCTGCGGCGGCTAAAGCGGATAGAACATGTTCAACTGTGCCGACTGTGACGCCATCGGTATTGGCCAGCACCGTGCAAAGTGTTGTATCTGCAACATTGTGCCACAGACCTTCGATACGGTTATTTTTATCGGTGATATCGGTACGAATAAAGACATAGCCGCTGTTGGCTTTGGCAGGTTTCAATGTCAGGCATGTATGAGCGCCACTGTGAACGCCAACGCCGGTGCATGAGACAGATTGTGCCAATGTTTTCTGATGTGTCATTTTATGTTCGCTTTGCTTCGCATCGTTTCTTTTTTACCTTAAGTTTAATATAGCAACAGCTTGATAACACGACAAATCACGCTTTGTGACACTATGTTACAATACGGGGAATCAAAACAGGCTTGACAATAGAGGAAAAACATCATAATAATGTCATTATGGTAAAAAAGTTTTTTAGTAAAAATAGGGAACAATCCCCTTTAAAGACGACCGCAGTATCGGCAGAACCGGTAGGATTTGAACAGGCTTTAAAGCTGTTTGATGAATTGAGTGACTTTAAGGAAATTCCTTTTGGTTATCGGGAAACGGGCTGTCAAGAGCGCGCAACGGTTATGTCTGATCTGCTGGTGAGGTCCGGTTATACACCGATGCGGGCGTGGATATTTAATGTAAAGGCTCATATGAATCTGACAACGCCCGGCGGCGAGGATTTATCATGGTGGTATCATACAGCGCCAGCCCTTAAGGTCAGGCTTAGCAAAGGCCAAGACACGGAGCTTATCTTTGATCCGTCCATGTATGACGGGCCGGTAACATTTCAGGAATGGTGTAAGCCTATTATTAGCACAGCACCAGAGGCAGTTGAATTATACCTGACGGCTTATAATAAAGTGACGACGAAGATGCATTGCACCGAACTTAGGGTAGTCAAGGGGCGACAATGGCAGAAAGAACTGGAATCAGCTCGAGACGAATTGCAGGACTATATCAATATACAAAAAGATTCTCCGGTTTTTAAAAGTAGCCTGAAGCGTATTTTTAACGATATAGCCCGTAAACGAATTTTGTCGGAAGACCTGATCATTACCAGCCCCAACGGGCAGATTAAGAAGAAAGTGAAGTATGAAATTTAATCGTTCCGGCTTTTGATGGAGCTTGACGTTTTTAGAAAAACAAGGCTAACATAATACTATGTCAAATATGATCTTGGGAAAAAAGAAGCATCACAGGTCTTTGGAAATGCCGGCATATTCGCCGGAACCGATCAGCTTTGAGCAGGCATTGGCCTTATTTGACGAGCTTGCAAGTAATCAAAAAATTGCCCATGGCTATCTACGTGAGGGCTGCCATCACCGTGCAACGTTAATGTGCGACCTTATGGTTAGATCTGGCTATGCGCCGATGAAGGCCTGGATGTTTAATTCTAAATCCGATCTGCATCCTGCTAGCGCTCCAAAGGGTGACAAAATTACGTGGTGGTTTCATGTGGCGCCTTCCTTAAGAGTATCTCTGGCAAAAGGGGGGAAAGAAGAAGCGCTTGTGTTTGATCCGTCTATCTATGACGGACCGGTCACAATTGAAGAATGGTGTAAGCCTATTATCACGTCTAGCCCAAAGAAAACCGTAGTATATCTGAGTGAATATAATAGATGTATTAAAACGCAGTTTAAAAAAGACCTTGAAGATATTTCCGGCATGAAATGGGATATTAAGGTTGATAAGGCTTTGAAAGCCCTGAGCCAATATCAAGATAAGCAGGAAAGCTGGACTGTCTTTCGAAGTAAATTACGCCAATCTTTTAATAATGTTGCGCCTTATCCCTCTAAAATGTCCGCTTCAACGATAACAACGCCTGTTCGGAAGATTAAGAACAGCCTTTAAGATACAAATAATCTGCTTGACGACCTGACAAAAATGCCATAAATTTAATGTTATGTTAAAAGAGCAGTTTGAAAACAGGACAGATAAATCTGGATTTAGTCCGCGAAAGCTACCAAATTTACGGCAGGCAGTGGCTTTGTTTGACCGTCTGGCGGCCAACAGAAGGATTCCGCATGGTCAGCTGCAATCGGGCTGTCACGAGCGTGCAACAGTTATGTGCGATCTGATGATACAAGCTGGCTTCGAACCAAAAAAATCCTGGATGTTCTTTGATAAATCCGATCTGAACTTCAGATCCCAGCAGGGGGATACGATATACTGGTGGTATCATGTCGCGCCAGCGCTAGAGATCGGTTTACCCAATGGCGATCGTCCGATGCTTGTTTTTGATCCCTCGCTTTATGATGGGCCTGTACTATTGCGCGACTGGGGCAGACCAATGATAGACAATAGGGAAGAGCCGTTTGACCGTCTGATGACCGACTACAATGCCTGCCTTTATAAATGCCGGAAGAAAGATTTTGAAATTTGCGATGATACGCGCTGGCAGTATGAAGTCGAGGCGGCTAAACGTAAATTTGAATCTGTGCCTTTCTTGCATTTCGATCATGCCGTTCATAAAACCAGATTGCGGCATGCTTTTAGTGTGATGACCAAGCGAAAAACCCAGCCGGAAAAGTGTGCTTATGGACAGGTTGTGTCAATGAGGCATAATAATTTGCCGATGACCAGAAACGGGTAAGTTTAAACGGATCTTAAGGATCAGGATTTAAAGATAAAAAAAACCGGGGCTTAAATGGCCCCGGTTTTTCATTCTAGCGGAATTTTTATATTAGTTTGCTTGGCGACGCAGGAATGCCGGAATATCGAGTTCGTCTTCCTCGTCCTGTTTGCCACCGGTTTGAACATTCAATTGTGGTGCTGCCTGAGATTCTTCAACCTTTGGCGGCGCGGTTGGAATGTCGTGGCGGCGGTTGCCGGTCAGACGTTCGAAAAATCCTGGTTTACCTTCGTTAACCGGTCTTGTCGGCGCAGTTGGCGCCAATGGCTCGGTTACTTTTAAGGCTGATTTTTCTTCAACACTTACACCGCTGCTCAAATCAGGTGAATCAAACAGTTCGCTGTCTTCCGGTGTGAACGGCTTTGGCGGAATGAATGTGTTGCCATGGCGCTGACCGCGGGGTTGCTGTGTGGCATCCCAGCTGGTTGGCTTTGTGTGCGTGGCAGAAACATCAACAGCGTTTTCCTTAACAGCAGCGGCGCTGGCTGTTTGCTGGGCTGGCTGACTAGGGGTCGCCGTACCATACTGGAAAGACGGTGTTTGTGCCTGATTGTCAGATTGTGACGCACTACCCGAAGCCGGTTGCTGTGACTGGCTGGCCCTGGCACCCATGTTATGGCTGGTTTGTTGTGGAATGACAGAGGCCGGAATACCGGACATATCGCCAAATTCAAAACCACCATTGCTGCGACGTGCAGCGAGATTAGAGCTGCTTTCACGGGCCTGATAGTTTTCAACTTGCTGGGCAGCTGGCTGGGCGTGAACCTGTTCATGCTGTTCAGCAATGTTTTCCAACGGCTTTTGCTGTTGCGGCTGATGTTGGCCGTAAACATTGTTATTGGCGTTAAAAACCGGACGACGGGCCATGTTGTCAACTTCGATACCTGTGGCGACGACGGAAACGCGCATGCGGCCTTCCATGCTTTCGTCAAAGGTCGAACCAAAGATGATATTGGCTTCGCTATCGACTTCATCACGGATGCGGTTTGCAGCTTCGTCAACTTCAAACAGCGTCATATCCATGCCGCCGGTGATGTTGATCAGAACGCCACGGGCGCCTTTCATGGAAATATCGTCCAATAGAGGGTTTGCAATCGCAGCTTCAGACGCTTCGATAGCACGGCGTTCGCCTTCGGCTTCGCCATTACCCATCATTGCTTTGCCCATTTCGGCCATAACGGTACGAATATCGGCAAAATCAAGGTTAATCAGGCCTGGCATAACCATAAGGTCGGTCACGCCGCGCACACCTGATTGCAGGACTTCGTCAGCCATGCGGAACGCGTCAGAGAATGTTGTTTTCTCGTTCGCGATACGGAACAGGTTCTGGTTTGGAATGATAATCAGCGTATCGACGTATTTTTGCATTTCTTCGATGCCCTGTTCCGCAAGTTTCATGCGGTGGGTGCCTTCGAAATGGAATGGCTTTGTGACAACGCCGACGGTCAGGATACCTTGTTCACGGGCGGCCTGCGCGATAACCGGCGCGGCACCTGTACCCGTACCACCACCCATACCGGCGGTGACAAAGACCATATTTGATCCGTCAAGGTAGTTTAGAATTTCGTCAATGCTTTCTTCTGCAGCAGCGCCACCGATTTCCGGGTTTGCGCCTGCCCCAAGGCCCCGGGTTACGTTTGCGCCAAGCTGGATTTTCTGTTGTGCAACAGAACCCTCAAGGGCCTGTGCGTCTGTGTTACAGACCAGAAACTCGCAGCCTTCAAGGCCGGATGAGATCATGTTGTTTACAGCGTTTCCGCCAGCTCCACCAACCCCGATGACAGTAATTTTTGGCTTCAGACGGCTGTCTTGCGTCTGCATCTTTACATTAATCATAGTTTTCCTCCGCTTCGAATTTTTTTAGTTTACACATCTCCACAGAAATTACCAGAGTCATCCACAGGTTTTTTTGTAAAAAATTGTCTTTTTTTATCAGTGGGATGCGTGTTTTTTTATTGCTTTTGTAGGCGCTCCTGTGGATAAGTTTTAAAACACTTTGTTTTCAGAGTCTTTACCAGTTTTCCTTTAGCCAGTGAGTGACTTTTTCGATGATGTTTCCCGATATAGCAGGTAAAAAGCGCTCTGACCGGAACTGCTGTTCTTCGGCGTGGAAGGCGCTGTAATGCAATAGGCCGGTCACGGTTGAAAATCCGGGGCCGCTTGTGGATTCTGCAAGACCCTTCATTGTCACCGGACGACCCAGACGAATTTGTTTATCCAGCACCAGCTGACCCAGTTCCGGCAGGTTCGGCAATTGGCTTGCACCGCCTGTCAGGACGACACGGCGTCCGGCAATCTGCTGTAATCCGCTGTCTTCCAGACGGGCGCGGACAAGTTCAAAGATTTCCTCGATACGCGGCTGGATAATACCGGTTAACAGAGAACGCGGCACCTGATGGGTATGCGACTTATCGGTTTCGCCGACGAAAGGCACATCAATCATGGTGTTATCATCCATCATCGATGTGGTTGCGGCGCCGTACAGGATTTTAATCCGCTCCGCATTGGTGACCGAGGTTGTAAGACCGCGGGCGATGTCATTGGTTACATGCTGGCCACCGGCTGGAACGGCGCTTGAGAATATAAGTTTACCACCGGTGAAAACCCCGATATTGGTTGTCCCGCCGCCCATATCGATGACGGTACAGCCAAGCTGTTTTTCATCATCAACCAGCGTTGACAGGCCGGAGGCATAAGGCGCGGCGCAATAATGATCGATTTCCAGATGGTTGTTACCGACAACGGTATTGATATTGTTCAGGGACGAGGTCAGGGCGGTAATCAACCCCATTTTAACGCCAAGGGTCTGGCCATTCATACCGACGGGATCATGAATACCGGCGGTTCTGTCCAGTTTGTATTCGGACGGCACGGTGTGTAGCAGGTGATCCTGCCCATCGACCTGAACCGAGCGACCCTGTGCCAGCGCTGTACTGATATCGCGTTCGGTGACATTATGCCCCTGAATTTTAACATCAACAGATATATGGTGTGACAGGGTGTGCGTGCCCGGAACATTGACAGTGATGGAGCGCAGAGGCTGGCCTTTAAAATGCGGCGCTGCCATACGTTCGGCGGAAAGTACAGCCTGACCGACGGCATGTTCGGCCAGTTTCAAATCAACAATACTGCCGCTTTTCAAACCTTGTGACGCGTGATGGCCGATACCGATAACCTGAAGCGTATTGTCAGGATTAACCCGTGCGATCAGGCAGCAAACCTTTGACGTGCCGATATCTACGGCCGCGACGATGTCATTTTTGCTGAGTGAAGACGCGGGTTTACCGACGTCAAGAAAACGTTTTAGCATAGAAAACTCCCCAGTTTTGCCCCAAGCCGTTATTCGGCTTTTATTTTACGTCAGCCGTTTGATCGGCTTTGTGACTACAGTCTTTTTATTAGCGTGATACGGAAATCGTATCGTTTTGGAGGGCCGCCGAGATGCGTTCAGCTGCGCCCGATGATGCTTTAACAATGAGTTTATCAGAAAAACGCGCATCAAGCGAGAGGATTTCTTTACTAAATATTAAGTATTTGCGTTCAGCCTCTGCAACGCGGGCGAGAGCGTAGGGCATATCATCTTCGGGAAGCTTGATTTTAATGCCGTTTTTCAGCTTTATATCCCAACGCCTGCCGCCAATACGGATGGCGGAATCAACCTGTTCGGCCACTATTGGTTCGGCAGTCAGCATTTCAATCAGGGTTCTGGCATGCTCCGGCGCGTCCTGTCCGGTCAGGATCGGCAGGGTTGTGAAATCATCGAGATTTTCAGGATAAATGACCTCGCCATCAAGATCGATCACCGAAAGCTTACCGTCTTGTTGCCACAATGCCAGCGGTTGGCGTTCATCAAGGCTGATTGATATACGGTCCGGCCATTGGCGGCGTAAGCTGACATCACGCACCCAGGGCAGGGTCTGAATACGGCCCCGTGCCTGTTGCAGGTTGATGGCGAACAGGGAGTCACCTTGTTCCATTTGAATGAGATCGCGCAGCGTTTGCGGATTGGTGTAACGTCTGCCGGTGACTTCGATCTGTTTTAATTCAAAGCCCATGGCGGCCGTTAAGCGATGGCTTTGCGTTGTCAACCATGCCGAGGTGCTGGTATGCACACCGGCGGTATAGGCAATCAGACCGATCCATAAAACAAGAAATAAAATACTGGCGCGCAGTGCCCAGCGCTTAATAAGATGCGGCAGGCGTTGACGCCATGTATAGGCGCGGCGTCTGGTCGTTGCCCTGCGACCGGCGGTACTTTTGCGCGTTTTGCGTTTAAATAAATTCAGGATCGACATGCTGCGGTTTCTACCATCCACTGGACCAGATCGTCAAAGGAAAAACCGGCATAACCGGCCTGTTCGGGAACCAGTGAGGTTGACGTCATCCCCGGTTGGGTGTTGGTTTCTAGATAATAAAGGCCGGACGTGCCGCTTTGGCTGTTATCATAGCGAAAATCCGTGCGGGTCACACCCTGACAGCCCAGTGCTTTATGCGATTTTACCGCCCAGTCCATAGCCGTATCAAACACATCTGCGGGAACTTGGGCGGGGACGACATGTATCGATCCGCCTTCTTTATATTTGGCATCATAATCGTAAAATCCGCTGCTTGAGGTGATCTCGGTCACGGTCAGGGCGCTGATGTCATTGTTATTGCTGCCTGCGACTGAAACGGTAAGCTCGCGGCCCGGAATATATCTTTCGACGACCGCTTCGCCAAAGTGCCAGTTTTTCAGTACGGTATTAAGCCGGTTATCGCCTTCGCGAATAATAAAGACCCCAACGCTTGATCCTTCATGATTAGGTTTGATCACATAAGGCGGGTCCAAGGGGATATTTCCGGCGCGGATATCCTCGGCCGATAAAACCAGACCTTCGGCCACTTGAACGCCGGCTTTCTCGACTGTCAGTTTGGCGCGTTGCTTGTCCATCGCAAGGGCTGATGCCAGGCGCCCCGAATGTGTATAAGGCACCCCCAGCATATCAAGCACACCCTGAATACAGCCATCTTCGCCGCCAGTACCGTGAAGGGCGTTGAAAACCACATCGGGAAGGTCCGATAGATCATTAAGCAATTTTTTCAAATCGGCTTCAACCTCGATTTCGCGGACCTCATATCCTTTGTTGCGTAAAGCCTGCGCGCAGGCTTTGCCGCTGGCTCTGGAGACATCTTGTTCTTTGGACCAGCCGCCATAAAGTACGGCAACGGTTTTGACTTTGGGCGTTTCGATCTTGGTCAGGGGCATGGTTTATTCCGGTCAGGATAAAAGTCTGGATGGTCTTGATTATAAGTTTGCGGGAAGCCTTGTTGATAGTCAAGAGGCCGACGAACGGCTGATCGTGTTTTCAGGTAAACAGCGATTCATCACGCCAGTAATAGGGCAAAAGATCAGTCAGGGGCACGGATTTATCAACGGCCAGAATAACCTGTGTCTGACGGTTGTAGGGGGCAACCTGCATGATAAATTCACGGCAGCGGCCACAGGGGGAGAGGATCTTACCATCCTGCTTTACCGCAACTATTGCAGAAATTTCGGTTTCTCCGGCAGTGATCATGGTGCCGATGGCATTATGTTCGGCGCAAAACCCCATGCTGCATGACGTATCAATGCAAACGCCGGAATAAATATTGCCCGCAGTGGTGATCAGCGCGCTTGCGACTTTTCCGGCTGTCGTCGTGTCTGAAAGCTCACGGTGACCGGTCAGTTCCAGCGCGGTTTTAATTAATCGTTCAAATTCACTCATATATTTTCGGCAGGCGTGATGCTTTGCCCCTCTTTGAATGTGCCGATCCGGCGGATTTCCCAGCGCAGCATGGTGCCGCAATGCTCAAACACCCGTTTTCGAACGGTTTCGCCAAGCTGTTCCAGATCAAGCGCGCTGGCATTATCGGTGTTAATCATAAAATTACAGTGTTTTTCGGATATCTGCGCGCCGCCGTGCCGTAACCCGCGACAGCCAGCCTGATCAATTAGCTTCCAACTGCTGTCAGGGTGTGGATTGGCAAAAGTCGAACCGCCGGTTTTCTCGCGGATTGGCTGGCTTTCTTCACGTTTGCTTTTTATCTCATCCATCCGCGTCTCGATATCTTCGATCGGGGCTGGGCTGCCTTTAAAGGTAGCGCTGGTGACAATCCAGTCGGCGGGAAGATCGGTATGGCGGTATTGCATATTGATCGTCTCGGGCGTGATGGTATGCAATTTACCGCTACGGTCCAGACAACTGGCTTCAATCAGGGCCTCTTTGGTTTCAACGCCGTAACAACCGGCATTCATACGCACCGCGCCGCCGATGGTGCCGGGGATGCCGCTGAAAAATTCCAACCCGCCGATACCGTGTTTGCAGGCGGTCATGGCAAGGTTGCGATCGGTTGTCCCACCGCCGGCGCGCAGGTGATGATCATCCAGCGCTTCAACCTTGGTGAAATCCTTTAACAGCCGGATGGTGACACCCGGAATGCCGCCATCACGGATAATCAGGTTTGAGGCGACCCCCAGAACCGTCAGTGGAATATCATCGGGCAGTTGTTGCAGGAAAGTGGCCAGATCATCAAGATCGGCAGGTTTAAACAATATCTCTGCCGGGCCACCGACACGAAACCATGTCTGTTTGCCAAGATCGGCATTTTCTGTCAGCCGTCCGCGTACTTCGGGCAGGCGGGTGAGAAGGTCATTGTTAAACAAAGCTGTTTCGGAGGTCATAGCAATCTTATTCCAGTGTTAACCGTCAATGCGTACCATTGGCAGCGACCGGCGCCATCAGGACTTCTAATTTAGCTGGCAGGTCGGCGGCCCAGTTGGTAATTGTACCCGCACCAAGGCAGAGGACAATATCGCCGGGCTGGACGATTTTTGACAACATATCGGCCAGATCTTCTTCGTTTTCAAGGGCGATTGCCTTGTCCCCGATAGCCGCGACCAGATGGTCACGATCCGCGCCTTCGACAGGGTCTTCGCCAGCGCCATAGACATCTGCCACAATCACGCATTCGGCGCCTTCGAAACAGGTAACAAAATCGTCAAATAAGGCGGCAAGTCTGGAATAGCGGTGCGGCTGGACAACGGCAATGACCCGACCTGTTTTATAACGGCTGCCGTCAACGGAATCCTGCGCGGCTTTCAGTACCGCGCAGATTTCGGTTGGATGGTGGCCGTAATCATCAATAATTGTGACGCCATTGACCTCACCGGTTTTGGTAAAGCGCCGTTTGACGCCGTTAAAGCTGGCAAGGGCGGTACGCATGCAATCCATGGTCAATTCTAGCTCATGGCCAATGGCAAGTGCCGCGCAGGCATTCAAGGCATTATGCAAGCCAAACATCGGCAGGAAGAAATCACGGTAGGTTTCTCCTTCGTGTACCAGATCAAAATACTGGCCGTCTTCGCCGTTACGAAGATTGGTCAGCTGCAGATCGGCATCATCGCTTTGGCCATAACTGATGACCTGACGCGGGAAGCTCGGGATCATTTCACGGACCGTGGGGTGATCAATACAGGCGGCAACCCGACCATAAAAAGGCAGGTTTTGAACAAAGCGTGTAAAAGCTTTTTTGATCTCGTCAAAATTCTTGTAATGATCCATATGTTCGGGATCAATATTGGTAATAATACCGCAGGTGGCCGGTAACATGGTAAAGGTGCCATCGCTTTCATCCGCTTCGACAACCATCCAGTCCCCATCACCCATACGGGTATTGCTGTTATAGGCATTGATAATACCGCCATTGATAATGGTCGGGTCACAATCGCATTTCTCCAGAATATGTCCGACCATTGATGTTGTTGTTGTCTTGCCATGGGTGCCGGCAACGGCGATTGAAGGTTTTAAACGCATGATTTCAGCCAGCATGGCCGCCCGGCGAATAACCGGAATGCCTTCTGCGCGGGCTTTGATCATTTCGGGGTTGCTGTCTTTTACAGCGGTAGAATACACAACGGCGGCAACCGTGTTACCGTCTTTATCCAGAGTATTATCGGCATCATGACCAATCAGAACACGAATACCCTGATTCCGCAGACGTTCAACATTCGGTCCGTCTTTCATGTCCGAGCCTTGAATGTCATAGCCCATATGATTAAGCGCTTCGGCGATACCGCTCATGCCGATGCCGCCAATGCCGATAAAATGCAGAACCCCGATTTTAAGGGGAAGTTTTCGTGTCATGCTGTTCTTCCTTTTAAGCTGGCCTAGCATAGCGCTTTTGCTTTTTTTTCGCAATCCTGCTTAGTGACCGGTTTTAATAACCAGATCAGCCAGTCTAATGGCGGCATCGGATTTACCGACTGCAGCTGATTTTGCGGCAGCCTGTACCAGACCGGCGGGCAGGGCAAACATACCTTCCAGACGGGCGGACAGGGATTCCGCGGTAAAGCCCTGTTGCGCCATGACCCATCCTCCACCAGCATCGGCCACAACATCGGCGTTGATTTGTTGCTGGTTGTCCGCATGGCGCAGCGGTACAAATATTGCCGGACGGCCAATGGCGGCGACATCAGACACGGTGGATGCGCCGGATCTGCCAATAAACAGGTGGCATTTCTCCAGTTGCTCGGCGGCATCATTAAAAAAGCTTTCAAGATCTGCTGTGACCTTGATGTCTTTATAGGTTTGTTTTGTGCGCTCAAGATCCTCGTTCCGGCATTGCTGAACAATATGCAGGCGTTGTTTCATCTGTTCCGGTAATAATGCAATAGCGGCGGGCAGGATATCGCTAAAAATACTTGCGCCTTGTGATCCGCCCATAACAAAAATACGGATTTCACTGTTTTCGGTCAGCTTGGGGTAGGGCGCACCGGTCTTGGCGGCAATTTCAGGACGGATCGGATTGCCGGTCACGACAGTTTTGTCCTTCAATTTATCGGTATCGGTGACGCCTTTGGTCACGGGCAGGGAAATGGCAATCTGGGCGGCCAGACGGGCAAGCATTTTATTCGCTTTACCCAGTACGGCATTTGACTCATGGATAATGGTTTTAACGCCCATAACCTGCGCGGCATAGACGGGTGGAAAGGCCGGATAACCGCCAAAGCCGATGACAACATCAGGCTTGAAACTGAAAATCATTTTCATTGATTGAACCAGACCGAAACCGAGATTCATAAAGGTTTTGAATTTGCCGGTTATGCCCGGCTGCAATGTTGCCGAGGCAATTTGTTTAACTGGAAAAGAAACGTTGTCCTGTTGAAAACGGGCGCCCCGGTCATCAGTCGCAACCAGAACATCACAGCCACGGTTTATCAATTCATCTGCCAGCGCCAAGGCCGGAAACAGATGACCGCCGGTACCGCCAGCGGCCAGAATGATACGTGTTTTTTTTGTGTTTTTTTCAGACATGATTTTCATCTCCTGAAGAATAGGATTTCGGGGACAGGGTCACTTTACGCTGCAGAGTTTCAGGCCGTTTTTTTGTTAAAGCCAGTAGCAATCCCATACCAAAGCCAAGCGACAGTAAGCTTGACCCGCCATAGCTGATAAAGGGCAGGGTCATGCCTTTGGCGGGGAGTAATTGCAAGGATGAGCCCATATGGATCAGTGTCTGAACGGCAAACTGGGTCAAAAGCCCGCCAGTGGCAAGAACGATAAAAAGATTACCCGAAGAAATAACCCGCATCATGCTGCGGACGATAATAAAACCGAATAGCGCAATCAGGAACAGGGTAAACAAAAGACCGAATTCTTCACCGGCGACGGCAAAAATAAAATCGGAATGGCTGTCGGGCAGGCTCATTTTAATTTGTCCCTGCGCCGGACCGGTGCCGAATAATCCACCATTGGCAAAAGAATCAAGCGATTTATCAACTTGATAGGTGTCTCCTCCGGCAGGGTTTAAAAAACGGTCAATCCGGCTGGCAATATGGGGGAAACTGATATAAGCCATTGTGACAGCGCCGATACCGATAGCCGCCAGCAGGGCAAACCAGGCCAGTGGTAGTCCGCTTAAGAATAACTGTACGCCCCAGATACAGGTAATGACAAAGGACATGCCAAAATCCGGTTGCAGCATTAACAGGCCAACTGTAACGATTAACAACAGCGTAGCTGCGGTCAGGCCGGGAAAATCCCGTTGGTCGCGCTGCTGGGCAATCAGCCAGGCGGCAACGACAGCAAAGCTGGGCTTTAAAAATTCGGAAGGCTGCAAAGACAGGCCAAACAGATAAATCCAGCGCGTCGCCCCCTTGATTTCCGCACCAAAGATCAGGGTACAAACGACCAGAGCCAAAGCGCAGCAAAAGGCAAGGATACTTACCCGCCGGATTAGGTGTAGGGGCAGGAAAGACAGCGCCAGAATGGCCAGCACCGTTGGAATGAGGAAAATAATATGACGGATTACAAAATGAAACGGGTCAAGACTGATCCGTTCCGCCACGGCCGGACTGGCGCTGGAGACCAGTAATATTCCTGCCAGTATCAGCAGCATGACACAGCCCAGCACCTTGCGGTCAATGGTCCACCACCACTGGCCAAAAATGGATTGATCTGTACGGCTGATTTCCATGGTTATGATGTCTTTTCTTTTGTAGCAGGTGGCAGATAGGCCGGAAGATGATCGGCACATTCGACAAAGACCTGACCGCGTTGTTCGAAGTTGATAAACTGATCAAAACTGGAGCAGGCTGGTGATAGCAGGACAACAGCATGCTCAATCAAACCGGCGTTGATATCATGGCTGGCTTTTTCATAGGCTTCGTAAATCGCATTATGCATGATCTGACAATCCATATGCGGTACAGTCTGATGTGTTAGCCAATCGGCCATGTCCTTTGCAGCTTCACCAATCAGGAAGGCATGACAAATACGGTCAATATATTTCTCGCATTCGGGATAGCTTGCGCCTTTGGCTTTGCCGCCGGCGATCCAGTAAATATTCTGATAGGTGCCAAGCGCCTTCGAGGCCGCTTCGTCATTAGTGGCTTTACTGTCATTGATAAAGGTAATGCCATTAACCTCGCGGACGATATGTTGGCGATGCGGCAGACCCGGAAAGCTTTGCAGACCATGGGTGATTGCATCGACAGATAAGCCCAGTTGACGACAGGCGGCATAGGCGGCCATAGCGTTTTGTTGGTTATGGGTGCCTTTTAAGGCCGGCAGGTGTGAAAGATCAATGGTGATATCCTTATGGTGCAGTATTTTGTTTTTGGTAAAAATATCGGCTTTTTGATCATTGGCGATGGTTATGACCTCGCGATTATCAAGATTCTGGGCAATTGTCCGGCATAGCTCATCATCAATAGAAATGATCGCACTGCCGCTACCGCGCAGAATACGTTTTTTGCAGGCAATATAACCATCCAGATCCCCATGTCGGTCAAGGTGATCGGGGGTAATATTTAACAATACGGCAATATCGGGCGTAAAATCCGGACAGAGGTCGAGTTGAAAAGAAGATATTTCCAAAACATAAACACCGTCATTGGACTGCATCTCCAGACCCAGCGCCGGTGGCCCAAGATTACCACCAATGGCGTTTTCATAGCCGTCCTCATTCAGTATATGACCGATTAGTGCCGTTGTGGTTGATTTACCATTGGTGCCGGTTATACCGATTTTTTTGATATCCGGTGTTGCCCGTCCCAAAAGTTCGATATCGCTGAGGATTTCAACATCAAGGCTGCGCGCCTTGTTAACAACAGGATGCGGCGCTGGATGGGTCAGGGGCACGCCGGGTGCCAGTACCAGACAGGCGCTATCGGGCTGCATATCGTCTATAAGGTTAACAGCCACCGCCCCAAGCGCCGCTGCAGTATCGCGTTTTTCGGGATCATCGTCCCAGACATGGACTGTGAAACCGGCAGACAGGCAGGCCTTGACAGTTGCCATGCCCGATAGACCAAGTCCGAATACCGCAACGGGGCGGGCGCCGAAATCTGGTTTTAAAAGGGACAAGTCAATCATAGCGTTACCTTATAAAGCGTTATCTAAGTTTCAGAGTGGCAAGACCGATCAGCGCAAAAATAATCGATAGGATCCAGAAACGGACAACGACGGTCGTTTCAGGCCAGCCTTTTTGTTCAAAATGGTGGTGCAGGGGCGCCATGGCAAAAATCCGTTTGCCGGTCATTTTAAAATAGCCGACCTGCAGAATAACAGACAGGGTCTCGAGCACGAAAACACCGCCGACAATGGCCAGTACAATTTCATGTTTGGTAATGACACTGATAATACCAAGCGCGCCGCCCATGGCCAGCGATCCGGTGTCCCCCATAAAGACTTTGGCAGGCGGGGCATTGTACCATAAAAAACCAAGTCCGGCGCCGATCAGAGCGCCGCAGAACACAGACAGCTCACCCGTGCCCGGTATATGGTGGATTTGTAAGTAATTCGAAAATATAACGTTACCGATCAGATAGCAGATTAATCCAAAACAGCCGGCAGTAATCATAATCGGTCCGATAGCCAGCCCGTCAAGCCCATCAGTCAGGTTGACCGCATTGGCAGCGCCAACAATAACCAAAAGGCCAAAGGGAATAAAAAACCAGCTAAGGTTAAGTAGGAAATCTTTAAAAAACGGAAAGGCCAGCTGTGTTGACAGCGGATCGGGTAACAGGCGACTGACGGCAAAAACGGCCAGTCCGGCGATGAGAATTTCTAGCGTTAGACGGAGTTTTCCGGGCAGGCCGATATGGCTGCTGCCTGTTAGTTTCATATAATCATCAACAAAGCCAATCATGCCGAAACTAAGAAAAACAGCGATGGTAATCCAGTAATACAGGTTGGTCAGATCCACCCAAAGCAGGGTTGAAAGCATGACGGTAAAAATAATCATCAACCCGCCCATGGTTGGCGTGCCTTGTTTTTTCAGATGTGTTTGTGGCCCGTCAGCGCGGATCGGCTGACCCGTACCCTGTTTTGATTTTAACCAGCGGATAACCAGTGGCCCCAAAAGAAAGCTTAAGATCAGGGCCGTCATCGTTGCGCCGCCAGCCCGAAAAGTCAGATAGCGAAATACGTTAAAAAATTGAATATCTTCGCCTAGAGGCGCAATCAGATTATACAGCATCGAGAAATAAACCTTTGGTTAGCTGTTTAGTGTGGAAGAGCCGGGGTCACGCGACCTCTTGCCCGGTTTTGCTTTTACGAAGGCCTTGCAGCGCTTCGACGACATAAGCCATTTTACTGCCTAACGAGCCTTTGACCAGAATAACATCACCCGGTTTTACAGCTTCGGTCACAGCATCGCAGAGGGCGAAGCTGTCTTGTGTATGACCGCCGCGCCACGGCTCGGGCAGGGTATTGTGCAGGGCTTCCATTTGCGGGCCGCAGGTGAAAACCAGATCGGCTTTAGCAATTAACAATGGATTGGCAAGATCCGCATGCATTTTGGGGCCGCTGGGGCCCAGCTCCATCATATCACCAAGAACAGCGATGCGGCGGCCTTCGGCTTTGGGTTCATATAATTCCAGAACTTTGAAGGCGGCTTTCATAGCCTCGGGATTGGCGTTATAGCTCTCGTCAATCAGGGTGACGGGCGGTTCATCGGGGTCAATGGTAATGATGCTGCATTGCCCGCGGCCTTCAATCGGTTCGGCTTTTGTCAGGGTTTTGGCCGCGTGGTTGACATCCAATCCGGCCAGTTTTGTTGCCAGCAGTACGGCAAGCGCGTTTAAGGCAATATGTTTGCCGGGAATAGACAGGCGGAATTTGACCTTATCACCCATGATATTGGCGGTAACTTTGCTTTCTCCGGCAGACAGTTTAAGATCGGTGATCCGCGCATCAGCGCCCTCATCATCGCCAAAACTATAGATTTTCTTTAATCCGGCCTTTTCGCCCGCTTTGTACATCGTCAGGTAATGGGGATTATCAATCGGCAGGATCAACATGCTGTCTTGTGTCATGCTATCAACAATTTCAGCCTTGGCCCGGGCGATATCCTGTTCTGTTGCGAAATGCTCGATATGGGCCGGCAGGATCGTTGTGATAATCGCGATATCCGGGCGGACCATATCGGTCAGTTTATGGATTTCTCCGGCATGATTCATGCCCATTTCAAAGATACCATAGACGGTGTCTTCTGGCATGCGCGTCAATGTTAACGGTACGCCCCAGTGGTTATTATAGCTTTTGACGCTGGTATGGGTTTTGCCAAATTCAGTTAGAACAATACCAAGCATTTCCTTGGTTCCGGTTTTACCGGCTGAACCCGTAATTCCGATCCGCAACGCCTGTGACCGTTCGCGCGCCGCATGGGCCAGTTGTTCTAACGCCTGCAAGGTATCCTTGACCTGAATAATAGCATGATCGGCAGACCCATCAAAGTCTACTGTGCCTTCTTGTACCAGTGCGGCGCTGGCACCAGCAGCAAAAGCCTGTTCAATATATTCATGACCATCGCCCGTGTCGCCCTTAAGAGCGACAAACAGATCACCCTGTTTCAGCGTGCGGGTATCTATTGAAACGCCAAAAACAGATGCATTATGTGTCTCGCTGCCCTGTGTAATCGAGGTAATATCCTCCGTTGTCCAAAGGAGCGTTTGCGGTGCGTTCATGGTGTTTCTCCAACAGTATTCAGAATGCTGCGGGCAACCTTGGCATCATCAAAAGGCAGGGTTTCGGTACCGATTGTCTGGCCGCGTTCATGCCCTTTACCCGCAATGACCAGAATATCACCTTTTTCAAGACTGGCAATCCCGTGGCTGATGGCTTTTTTGCGGTCGCCTATTTCAATAGCATGCGGACAGGCCGCTTTAACCTCGGCGCGGATTGCGGCAGGGTCTTCGGTACGTGGATTATCATCTGTTAAAATGGCTTGATCAGCCAGACGTTCGGCAATTTCGCCCATTAATGGCCGTTTTCCGGTATCACGATCACCGCCACAACCGAAAATCAATCGCAGCTTGCCTTGGGCATGGGGGCGCAGCGCGTTTAGAATATTTTCCAGTCCATCAGGTGTGTGGGCATAGTCAACATAGACAGCAGCCTGGTTGGGATGCATACCGACCCGCTCCATCCGGCCGCGGACACCTTGCAAATGTTCCAGCCAGGTGATGGCTTCGAAGGGACGCAAGGTGACTTCTTTGAGGCTGCCAATAACAAGTCCAAGGGCGCAGAGGGCATTAAAGGCCTGAAATTCACCGACCAATGGCAAGGCAACATCAAAATCCTCGCCCATGATCCGCAGTTTAAGCTGCTGGCCTTCGGGCAAGATCTCACGATCAAGGATTTTTAACGCTTCGGCCTGATAGCCGTAATCAAGAACGCGGATGCCGCGGGTCTGGCAGATCTTTTTTAAACTTTTAAATTCGGGAATATCAGCATTTAAAACGGCGGTACCATCTGTTGCCAGTAGCTCTGAAAATAAACGGGATTTAGCAGCAAGATAACGATCCATACTGCCATGATAATCAAGATGATCGCGGGTCAGGTTAGTGAATCCGGCGGCCGATAAGGTAATGCCCTCAAGGCGATATTGATCAAGCCCGTGGCTGGAGGCTTCCATAGCAAGATGGGTAATGCCGGCGGCTTCCAGTTCTTCAAGCTCGGCATGGAGTGTTACGGGGTCCGGCGTTGTCATTGTCCCGTCGCGGATAATGCCGGGGGCCTCGATACCAACCGTGCCAAGGCTGGCGGCATTATAATCAAGTTTCTGCCAGATCTGGCGGCAGAAATTGACGATCGAACTTTTACCGTTCGATCCGGTTACCGCGACCATCACTGGCGGCTGATCCGGGTGCAGACGGGCGGCCATACGGGCAAATAATTGCCGCGGGTTTTCATGATTGATAATGTGAATATCATTAGAATTCAGAGTATCCACGGGTTCCGCCGTGGTAAGAATAGCAACGGCGCCGCTTTCAATTGCCTGATCAATAAAATCACGGCCATTGATTTTAGCCCCGGGCAGCGCCGCGAATAACATACCGGGTTTTACATCGCGGGAATCTGCCGTCAGACCCGTAATATTGATATCTTTTTCAATGTCTTTCTGTAGTAGCTCAGAAAGCTGCATGGTCTTCATCCTCTTTTATATACTTGCGCAGCGCTTCCAGTTCCGGAAAGCCGGTTTTGGTCAAATGCCGGGTTTCCTGCATCATCGGAGCCATATACTCAATCACTTTGGACACAACCGGCGCTGATGTCCAGCCGCCTGTAGCATAACCAAAGCTGTCTTTGGTGCCTTTCGGTTCATCAATCGCAACCAGAATAACATAGCGCGGCGCGTTAGAGGGAAAGACCCCGACGAAAGAGGAAAACAATTTATCCTCTGTATAGCCACGTTCAGTCACTTTTTCAGCTGTTCCGGTTTTACCCCCGACCCAGATATGATCCTGTTTGACTTTTGATCCGGTGCCTTCTTCGACTGCCAGCGTCATTAATCCGCGTAATCTTGCCGATATTTGTTGCGAAATTATGGACAATTTCGGTTTTTCATGCGTGCCTTTGATTTTTACAAAATGCGGATCGGGTAAGGTGCCACCATTAACCATTGCAGCCGTAGCCCTGACAACATGCATCGGGCTGACGGCAATCCCGTGTCCATA